>Ga0134126_10000694_pt1 | contig 42380 bp, 36 predicted proteins | sample KB31752_FD_96881 | JGI IMG/M metagenome (GOLD analysis project Ga0134126, IMG submission 96881) | Terrestrial soil microbial communities with excess Nitrogen fertilizer from Kellogg Biological Station, Michigan, USA - KB3-175-2 | ecosystem: Environmental > Terrestrial > Soil > Unclassified ...
AACAGCAATCATGAAATAAAAACCAATTATCCTGAAGTATGGGACTCGCTAATGATCATTCGGGAGGCGGGTGCAGTATCCAGTGACCCGGAACATCAAAGAATATATAGTAAGGTTCCATACGGCTTTTTGTATGCTTATAATCCTGATAATTTTTTAAGCCGTGGGAGAAAGCCTTATCCAAATCCATTCAATTCAAAATTGTATTACCAGATGGTTGGCAGGGATGGCGATTTTATTGTAGGTAGCGATATTGGGAATTTTGATTACCGCAAAAAACTGAAAAATTTAAAAATGCCGGTATTGATTTATGGAGGACGGTATGATAGGGTAGCTGTGCCGGTGATGATGGAAAAATTTAAAGAGTATTGTCCCCAGGCTAAATTTGTGATGTTTGAAAAGTCGGGGCATAATCCGCAGATTGAACAGCCTTCTGAACTTTTTCCTCTGATAGAAAATTTTCTGCATCCTTAATGCAGTGAATAGTTATCAGTTATTAGTTAACAGTGTCTCCTCATAACATACCCTCATAACAGATCCCTGATCTCTCATCCCTAAAAACTGGCATTCATATTGTGTTGGTAACTTAAATTTTTTTACAATTAAAACAATAAAATAGACCATGGCAAAAACTTCAAAAACTCAGGACAATTTAAACACGGGTATTTCAGGCGCAAACAGCAAAAAAGTAGCGGACGCTTTGAACCAGGTGCTGGCAGATGAATTTGTACTTTACACAAAAACTTTAAAGTTTCACTGGAATATTGAGGGGCGCGATTTTCATGCGTTGCATTTATTCCTCGATGATCAGTATAATCAACTTCAGACTATTATCGATTCTGTAGCAGAGCGTGTAAGAAAAGTGGGACATTTCGCCATCGGAAGTATGAAAGAATTTCTTGCGGAATCATCTTTAAAAGAACATGCCGCTACAACCGCAGTTGCAGAATCGATGCTTGCAGAATTGGTTTCTGATCACGACGCCATCATAAGAAAGACACGTACATTGATCGATGATTTTGATAAAAAATATGATGACAAGGGAAGTTCAGATTTTATTACGGGCATCATGAAAGAACATGAGAAGATGGCTTGGATGCTGAGGGCGAGCGTGCCGAATGCGAAATAGGAGATAGGTTCTATGGTTAAATCAAAACAATCCCGGAAAATCCATTGTATTCAAGGTCAGGGCAGAAAAGTATAATGGGTTAAATGTGTCTTTAGCAATTTTGAAGTGTTTATACGAATTGTGCCAGCCACTTCTTTGCCTGGTTGTCGTCTGTGAAAGATTTCATTGGAATTGCCGGGGGTTTCAAACTGAACAAAATATTCATGATGAATTTTGAAAGGCCGGGTTTAGAAACCATCGCCATTGCAGAATAAACATTCGGTAATTGTTCTGCCGCAAATTTTCTTGTTGCCTTGTCAGGGACAGGAGAGTTGCTCAGGTAAATCAATAGCGGAATTATTTTGTTGTCAGTGATGCTTTTTACCAATGCAATATTTTCTGTGATGTTCTTAACGGTCCGTTTTGGATTCCTGGAATAAGAATATAAAATACCATCAGGCGCATACCAGTAGTCGGCGATTTCGCCTTTGATTAGTTGTATATTGTCTGGTGGTTTTATCATTTTTCAAAGGTAAAACTTCTGTATTAGATTGTTGCCGCAAGGATGGTATTTCATAACAATCGGCCTGGCAACTAAAACTGTTTGATGAACTGTCGTACGCCTGAAAAAGTTGAAGGCACATTCGTCGCCCCGCCAAATAGTCAAGCAATCGATCTTATGTGGCGTTTTGCCTGGGTGGTCCATTGGAGTGCGAGTAGCTTTTATTTTTCTAAATCTGAAGGGTCAATGCTTGCTCCTATTTCTTTACATTTTGTTTCAAGAGTATTTTTATTTAGTAATCGCATGCGGTAGCATCTCAGAAGGAAGAAATAAGTTGAATCAACTAATTCTTTCCTGCCTGCCATTATTTCATTATTGGATGTTCTCGTGGGAGGTGAAGGGTATCCATCAGCCAGTTCACACTTTCCTCCGCAAAAAGGACAATAGTCGTACACGACGGTTCCATGAGAATCTACCCATCTTTTTTGTTCGTCGCGCATGTTATTGAAACGTTTGTTGTATGCATCAATTGTATTAATCGCTTCCTGAACTTCATGAAGCCAAAAGTCAACATTGGCGAATTGACCAACAACATGATGCGCATAGCCAGTTGTGAACCGCCTGAGCTGTTCAGAAATTAGTTTTGCTTTTTCTATCGTGTAAATCATTTCTGTTTTATTAGATTGTATAAATATGCCCTAATGGTCATAAAGTTACATCCGATAAACATAGATATTAGATTCAATAATTTTTTCCGTTGTTGAACAACTTAATCTTCCGATCTTATGTCAAAAATTTGAAACGCATTATTTTTCAAACTTATGATTCGCGCGAGCTTTATGTATTCGTTGTATGGCTTCATTAACTGTTCCAGGTGCACCCATCCGAAAATTGTCTCCTGGCATCTATTGCGAGTTTTATTCCGCTAATGGAACAATGCCAAAACACACGTATCTTTTCGCTAAAGAAGATTTCGACTTATTTGCTTGTTTACTGTAATTGAAAGCAAATCCATTCCCGTCTAACCATCCCAGTTATTTATTATTTCAGTTCCCAGTCATCAGTTCTGAAAGGCGAAGCGGGTAAGCCGGCTTTGTTAAAAAGGTTTGGGATAGCGGTGTTGGTAAAGCCCATTCTTACAGCAGTAGGATGTGGTACTTTTGAGCTGTAAACATTTACCGTGCTATCAGCAATGGTAGCTGTTGCCGGAAAAAACTGGCGGTCATCACCCGCAATAAGGAAATCCGTAAGTTCACCACCTTTTTTCATCAATCCACTTTTGGCAAAATCGAAATAAATGATCGCCTTGTTTCCCTTAATTTCCATAGAGCGGTATAGTGGTCCCGAATAAGAAATGTTTTCTTTGTGGTAGGTATTGGCGAGCGCCCATGCGGCAAGACGCTTTCCTACATCCTGTTTATCTTTTGGATGAATGTTATTCGTGTCGCCTGTAATGTCAGTCACTACTACCATTCCGGTGTTGGGAACAGAGCGGTACGTTTGAAATTGCGCTTCTCTTACCTGTGCGCCTCCATATCCTTTTCCATAATTGAAGGGGGCTATCTGCACAAAATAAAAAGGAAATTCTTTCTTCCACAGGTGCCTCCACCCTTGTATCATTTCGCTAAAAGTCTCATTGTATGTATAAGCATTTGTTACATTGGCTTCACCCTGGTACCAGATAGCGCCTGCTATCGGAAAGCCGGTAATGGGCGCTATCATTGCATTGTAAGCAACGGCAGTCCTTACCGGCCACCATTGGGAAGGCGTTAATGCCGCAGCGGAAATCGCCAGCCGTTCATTGGTTTTAAAAACTTCTTCCGGTGTCCATGATTCTACAGGTGTGCCACCCCAGCACGATTCTATCAGCCCTACCGGTTGGTGAAGAGTTTCATTCAGGCTCCTTCCAAAAAAATACCCGGCGGCGCTGAACGAATGCATCGTTTGCGGCGTACAGACTTCCCATCGGCCGCGCACTTCCTGCTGAGGATACGGCGCCGATATTTTTTGAATATGAAAAAACCGCATCTCAGGATGGTTAGCATTATTGATTTCTTCCTGGTAATTATTAAAATGCCAATCCGCGCTAAATTCCATGTTGGATTGCCCGGTGCAAATCCACACTTCGCCAATCAATACGTTTTGGATGGTAATAGTACTGTCGGCGATAACAGTGATCTGGTATGGACCTCCGGCTTTCGGTGTTTTTAAATCAATAGTCCATTTAGCGTCGGATAAAGCAGACGTTTTTAAAGTATCGCCATTCCATCCGGCTACAACACTTATCTTTTGGCCTGGATCGGAGAAGCCGTAAAAATGTATTGTTGTTTGCTGCTGCAATACCATATTATCTGAAAAGATATCAGGGATTCTTATATAAGCATTGGCAGAAGAACAAATAATTAAGAGAAACATTGCCAGGAGAGGAACGGAAATTTTTTTCATTATGAGAATTTTATTACGATAGCGCAAAATTAAAGCTTTGTAAAAAACAACTAAGGGTAATTATCAACATGCTTGTTATTGAACTTTGAAGGTACGCAGTTAGATTCTTTAAGATTCTTTTAGAGCGCCAAAAATGTCTTGTTAATGATTAATTTTAAAAAATTATTTTTAACCTTTACTGATAATTCACCAATAAATGAATAAGATACTTGTTGTTTTTTTCGCGTTATGCCTTTGTCAATTTTCTGTAGTTGCACAAAGTTCACGACCCACTCCCGCTATTTATAATGTACAAAATTTTGGCGCTAAAGGTGATGGTGCTGCTATGGATACGAAATCCATCAATAGCGCCATTGAGGCCGCGGCGGCAGCAGGAGGCGGTACCGTTTATTTTCCTGCGGGAAATTACCTGAGCGGCTCTATCCATTTGAAAAGCAACATCACATTATACCTGGATGCAGGCGCCACACTTATTGCAGCTCCCGGTGAAAATGCAGATGAGTATGATCTTCCGGAAAATAAGATCAACAATATGTATGAAGATTTTGGTCACCGTCATTGGCACAACAGCCTGATATGGGGAGAAAATCTTCATGATATTTCTATCATCGGATCCGGAATGATTTGGGGAAAAGGATTGGAAAGAAGCAATAAAGGTGAAGACGATAAGCGTCCCAATAAATCTATCAGCCTCTACCTTTGTAGGAATGTAATTATCCGCGATGTTTCGCTGTTGCATGCCGGATGGTTTGGGATACTGGCTACCGGCGTGGATAACCTGACGATAGATAATGTAAAGATGGATACCAACCGCGATGGAATGGACATAGATTGCTGCCAAAATGTGAGAGTTTCCAATTGCAGTATCAATTCGCCGAATGATGATGGCATTTGTTTGAAAAGCAGCTACAGCCTTGGTTTCGCAAGAGCTACCGAAAATGTAACGATTACCAATTGCCAGGTAAGCGGCTTTGATGAAGGAAGCTTTTTGGATGGTACCTACAAACGCTCGGACTCAAAACATCCTACAGGCCGTATAAAAATGGGAACAGAATCGAACGGTGGATTTAAGAATATTACGATTTCCAATTGCGTATTTGAATACTGTAGTGGCCTTGCACTGGAAACAGTTGATGGCGCTCAGCTTGAAGATGTTACCATCAATAACATTACCATGCGCGATATTGTAAACGCGCCAATCTTCCTGCGGCTCGGCGCAAGAATGCGTGGCCCGGAGGGAACGCCTGTCGGTACGCTAAGAAGAGTAATAATTAGTAATGTCGTTGCATACAATGTTGATGGCAAAGCAGGTGCGATTATCAGCGGGATACCAGGCAATGATATTGAAGATATCTCCCTGCATGATATCAACATTTATTTCAAAGGCGGTGGCACTAAAGAGCAATCGTCGATTGAAGTGCCGGGGCTAGAAAATGGATATCCGGAACCAGGGCGCTTCGGCATCACTCCTGCGTATGGATTTTTTGTCCGCCATGTAGATGGTATCAGCTTTGATAATATCCATCTTGGGTTGATGTCCAATGACGATCGGCCTGCATTTGTGTTAGACAGTGTAAAAAATGCTTCTTTCCGTTTTGTAAACACACCCGTACGCCAGGGGCTTGAGAATTTTTATTTAAAAAATGCAGAAAATGTAGAGATATTTCAGTCATTTGGCAGTAAAGATTACACTGTAAAAAAAGCAGGTTTCGTAAAGATGTAATAGAAATAATTGAGACTGAAGGATAAATTAATTACCTCAATTTTTCATTTGCCTTATGCCGTTCACTATCTCTGAGATTTTTCTTCTCGAAATTTTTTTCAAGTGCCACTGTAAGGTTTACGCCGGTTTGGTTGGCAAGGCATAGCAGCACCCAAAGCACATCGGCCATTTCATCAGCCAGGGCTTCGGTGTTATTTTCTAATGGAGGCGTTTTAAAAGATTGTTCTCCATAAATGCGCACCATTAACCTGGAAAACTCGCCTACTTCTTCCATTAGTATTCCGAGATTGGTGAGCTCGTTAAAGTATCGCACTCCAACGGTTTTTATCCATTCATCTACTTTATTCTGAGCTTGTTTAAAAGTAATATCTTCCATAAAAGTTGTTTTACTGAAAAAGCAAAATTCCTGAATCCCGATAGTTATCGGAAGTGAAATTATTGGCTATTCCCTATTCCTTGTATCCATCAATATTGTTACCGGTCCGTCATTCACCAGTTCCACTTTCATATCAGCCCCAAATTCACCGGTAAATATTTTTTTTCCAAAATCATTTTCCAGTTGTGCAATCATTTTTTCATAAACCGGAATAGCGATGTCTGCTTTACTTGCTTTTAAATAAGAAGGACGATTGCCTTTTTTTGTGGACGCCTGCAATGTAAACTGACTCACCAGCAAAATATCGCCGTTAATATCCTTTACCGAAACTTTATGCACCGTATTTTCGTCATCAAAAATGCGTAGGTTTACGATCTTATTGCTCAGCCATTTTATATCTTCATCATTATCAGCGTCTTCGATGCCAATAAAAACCAGTAAACCAACATTTATAGCAGATTTTGCCCTATTATCAATGGTTACAACCGATCGTGATACTCTTTGTATTACCGTTTTCATATTTCATTTCGAATAATGTATTATAAAAATAAATAATGCCAAAATTTTAAAAAAAATAAAATAATTTTATTTCCACATGCCAATAAAACAGGATAAATCAATGCCCGCCTGATAAAGAAAATTTTACATATTTCTTATCCACACCCTGTTAATATTTTATGACATGATTTGTGACAGAGAAAAAATATTTTCGTTCTCCCAGAGCACACAAAAACAAATTAATTAATCAAAAATACTATTAACCCGATGTCAACAAAAAAAGAATCTGCTTCCGGCATCACATTTGCCAGGCATTTCACAAAAGAAGGGATTTCTCCCTTTGACATGTTCGAATATGACTACCGCACATCGGTGATAAAAAATACAACTGGTGAAGTAGTTTTTCAAATGGATAATGTAGAAGTTCCAAGACAATGGAGCCAGATAGCTACCGATATTTTGGCACAAAAATATTTTCGAAAGGCAGGAGTGCCGCAGGCGGATGGTGGAACCGGAAGAGAAACGTCGGTGAAACAAGTTGCTCATCGTATGGCGCATTGCTGGCGGGTATGGGGCGAGCGAAATGATTACTTTGCTTCTGAGAAAGACGCGCAGGTTTTTTATGAAGAATTGGTTTACTCAATATTAAACCAGGCTTGCGTTCCTAATTCGCCTCAGTGGTTTAATACCGGTTTACACGAAGTATATGGTATTACAGGAAAGCCACAAGGACATTATTTTGTGGATGCAAAAGATGGCCAGCTGAAAAAATCGACATCAGCTTATGAGAGGCCACAACCTCATGCGTGCTTTATTCTGAGCGTAGATGATGACCTGGTAAATGACGGCGGCATCATGGACCTTTGGGTTCGCGAAGCAAGAATCTTTAAATATGGAAGCGGTGTGGGAACCAATTTTAGTTCTATTCGTGGCGAAGGCGAAAAACTGAGCGGTGGCGGTACTTCCAGCGGATTGATGAGTTTTTTAAAGATAGGTGACAGAGCTGCCGGCGCTATCAAAAGCGGCGGTACCACACGGCGCGCAGCCAAAATGGTTTGTCTTGACATAGACCATCCTGAAATTGAAAAATTTGTAAACTGGAAAGTAGAAGAAGAAAAGAAAGTGGCTGCGTTGATCGCTGCAGGTTATCCGAGTGATTATGAAGGTGAAGCCTATCGTACAGTAAGCGGACAAAATAGCAATAATTCTGTTCGCATTTCCAATGAATTTTTTCACGCGTTGGAAAAAGACGGTGACTGGGAATTGAAGGCAAGAAGTGATGGCCGCACTATGAAAAAAATAAAGGCGAAAAAATTATGGGACGATATTAATTTTGCCGCGTGGGCCTGTGCCGATCCGGGAACGCAATATGATACTACGATCAATGAATGGCATACCTGCCCCGAAGGAGGAAAAATAAGAGCAAGCAATCCTTGCAGTGAATACATGTTTTTAGATAATACCGCCTGCAATCTTGCTTCGGTAAATCTTCGCAGATTTTTTAATGAGTCCGATAATTCATTTGATGTACAAGGGTTTGAATATATGGTTCGTCTTTGGACTACCGTTTTGGAAGTTTCTGTTTTGATGGCGCAATTTCCAAGTAAAGAAGTAGCGCAATTAAGTTATGATTACAGAACATTGGGTTTAGGATTTGCCAACCTGGGAAGCATGCTTATGGTAAGCGGTATTGCTTACGATAGTGACAAAGCCCGCGGCATTGCAGGTGCTATTACAGCGATAATGACCGGTATTGCTTATAAAACTTCCGCAGAACTTGCAGGCCATCTCGGTGCATTTAGCAAGTATGAAGAAAATAAAGCGCACATGCTTAGAGTGATGCGCAATCATCGCGCAGCAGCTTATGATGCGATGGATGCGTACGAAGGCTTAGAAATAAAACCACAGGGAATTAATGCGAAAGATTGCCCGGATTATTTGCTGAAAGCCGCTACCAAAGCATGGGACGATGCAGTAATGCTTGGAGAAAAATTTGGATATAGAAACGCACAGACTACTGTGATAGCGCCTACCGGAACTATTGGCCTGGTGATGGATTGTGATACTACAGGCGTAGAACCTGATTTTGCTTTGGTAAAATTTAAAAAATTAAGCGGCGGCGGCTATTTTAAAATTATCAATCAAAGTGTGCCGCAGGCATTGCGTAATTTGAAATATGCGGAGAATGAAATTGAAGAAATTGTAAATTTTGCCAAAGGGCATGCTACTTTGGAAAATGCCCCTCATATTAATTTTGGATCGCTTTCTGAAAAAGGATTTACATCAGCCGATATGCAAAAGATAGAGTCGGCTTTGCCTACCGCTTTTGAGATTGGATTTGTGTTCAACGCGTTTAACCTGGGAGAAGAATGCTTACAACGCTTAGGTTTCAAAGCAGAAGATTATAACAATTTCGAATGGAGTTTATTGGAAGCGTTGGGTTTTACAGACGAGCAGATTGATGAAGCCAATACCTATATCTGCGGAACGATGACCGTAGAAGGTGCGCCCTATTTAAAAGATGAACATTTATCAGTGTTTGATTGTGCCAATAAATGTGGTCAAACAGGCGAAAGATATATACATTATAGTGGTCACATCCGAATGATGGCAGCAGCCCAGCCATTCTTAAGCGGCGCTATTTCCAAAACCATCAATCTTCCGAATGAAGGAACTTTAGAGGAAATAGCAGACGCTTATTTTTTAAGCTGGCAGCTTGGCCTGAAAGCGTGTGCGCTTTACCGTGACGGCTCTAAATTATCACAACCTTTAAGTAACAAAAGTGATAAGAAAAAGAAATCCGGAGAAAATGAGGAAAGCAAAGAAGAGCAGCACGAAACTGCTTTGGTAAATATGGGGCAACTGACCATTGACGATCTTTTGGAAGAAGTGAATAAAAGAGTGCAAAATAGTGCTGACACTTCATTGAAACGCCAGTTGGCAATGATAGTGGAACGTCGTTCATTACCGGCAAAGCGCAGGGGTTTTACCCAAAAGGCAAAAATCAACGGCCAGGCATTATTCCTGAGAACAGGCGAATACACCGATGGGACGTTGGGAGAAATTTTTATTGATATGGCTAAGGAAGGCGCTACGATGCGTAGTATGCTGAACTGCTTTGCAATATCTATTTCTATCGGGCTACAATATGGAGTTCCTTTGGAAGAATTTGTAGAAAAATTTGTATTCACCCGTTTTGAACCTTCCGGAATGGTAGAGCATCCGAATATTAAAACAACTACTTCCATCATTGACTTCATGTTCCGTTCACTGGCTTATGAATATTTGGGAAGAAATGATTTAGTGCATGTATTGGATAAGCCGGAAGTAGAAAACCTGGGCAATAAACCCTGGGATGAAAACACGCCTACCATTGGCGAGCGCGTTCCTGAACTTAGCGAAATAAGAGTTACCGGTTCTTCTAACGTGAAAGCACAAACGCAAAAATCTTTAGGGAAGCGCATACAAAAAAAGCCGGCATCGGAATAGATGCTGTGAATGCTGCTTCTAAAAATATGCAAAGCGACGCACCCGCCTGTAACACTTGCGGACACATTACCATCCGCAGTGGCACTTGCTACAAATGCCTCAACTGTGGCAATAGCATGGGTTGCAGTTAATAACTATTTTTCTTTGGGGTATAAAAGGGCTATCTGTAAAAGGATGGCTTTTTTTTTGATTTCATTTAAAATCGAAATCCGTTTTATTTGTTTGTTTACTTCTATGATCACTTTTGTGTTTTTGTTTCTATGATATATCATTCGATTTTGAAGCAGCAAGTTTCCAAAAAAAATAGCAGAATGGCTTATCTTTCCTTTTCGTTTTTTATTTTTTAGAAATCTATTAAATCATTAAGAATGAAAAATTTTAAAAAAATAATTTCACCGTTTCTGTTGTTAATAATTCTTTCCCCTTCAGAGACCAACGCCCAAACAAAAACTGGCCAAAGTAAAGATTGGGTTGCAAAATCAAACAGCTATACAAAACTTCTTATAGATGTAGATAAAAAGTATTCGCCGGAATCAGCATCTCAACAAGGGCTTGCGTTTTACGATACCTTGATATCGGTACCAACTCTCGCCAATGAAGCTGAGGAGCGAAAAGACAAAGAAAACTTGGTTGCCCAACTGAAGGCCGCCCAACAAACTGAAACCATTCTGCCTGTCAAGCAAGACCTGGATATATTGATAAAGTCCACGGAACTGGGTTTCAAAAATGATGATTTCGATTTGGATAAAAGAGTTTCGTTTTTGAATGCGTCAGAAGTAATATTTAGTGGACTGCAAACATTGCTTGATGACCAAACTCCCCCGGTACGCAGAGATGCAGCAGTTGTCCGCTTGCGCAAATACGCGGGATTACAAAATGGCTATGAGCCACTTACTTCTATTTTTAAAGAACGTATCCAAACGCAAATGAACAAACCTGGTATGATTTACCCTTCAGTGCAATCAATGGAGTTGGCCCTGGCTCGTAATGCCAGTCTGATCAACGGAATCGCAGTATTATTTAAAAAATATAAAATCAAAGGATGGGAAAAATCTTATGCGGTTATTAAAAAGCAATTAGAAGATTACGATAGCTGGATAAAAACAACCGTTTTGCCGAAAGGACGTAAAGATTACAGACTGCCACCTGAAGAATATCAGCTTGCTTTGGAAGGGTATGGGATTGATATTCCGTCAGCGGAAATTGCTTCCATGGCTCACGCGATGTATACAGATATTCAAAAGCAAATGAAGCCAGTTGCTGCAGAGATTGCTAACAAATATAAATTACCATCTTCCGATTACAGGGATGTAATTCGTTTTCTAAAAAGAAACCAGCTTATAGGCGATTCTATTATGATTGTTTACAAAAAGAATCTTGCTGCTATTGAAGACATTATCAGGCAACACCATTTGGTCACTCTGCCAAACCGACCGGCAATTATTCGTTTGGCTACCGCTGCTGAAACTGCCCAACAACCTGCGCCACACATGGTCCCTCCTCCTTTTTTAAATAACACGGGACAACGCGGTGTTTTTGTTTTACCATTGAATATGCCTGCTGTTCCCGGCAAAAAAGAAGATAAGTATGACGACTTTACTTTCAAAGCTGCTACGTGGACTTTGATAGCTCATGAAGCCCGTCCCGGACATGAACTACAGTTTGATAAAATGGTGGAAGAAGGCATCTCGCAGGCACGTGCCCTATATGCATTTAATTCTACGAACGTAGAAGGGTGGGGGCTTTATTCAGAATACCTCATTCTTCCTTATATGCCGTTGGAAGGCCAGTTGGTATCATTGGATTATCGTTTGCTACGTGCCGCACGCGCATTTTTAGACCCTGAATTGCAGGCTGGAAAAATAACGCAGCAACAAGCACTTGATCTTTTGATGCAAGATGTGGTCCAATCTCACGCAATGGCGGAACAGGAAGTCCAGCGTTATACTTTAAAAGCCCCGGGGCAGGCAAACAGCTATTTTTATGGATTTACCAAGATGATAGCATTGAGAAAAGATACGGAAAAAGCTCTTGGTGATAAATTTAATCAGCAACAATTTCATGATTTTATATTAGCGCAGGGCATTTTAACACCGGCTTTATTAAGAGAAGCGGTGATGAATGATTTTGTGCCCGCTGAAAGAAAATAAGGCCGAAATTAACAATACGGTACGTAGCATTGGGAGCGTATGAATAATGTTATTTTTCAAAAAAGATTTGGCAAATAAATTTCCATGCTTCAACTTTGCGCCAGTTCTTTGTGATTCACTTATCAAGAAAGGCAGAGGGATATGGCCCGACGACGCCTTGGCAACCGGAAATGCGTTTTAAATCATTCAAAGGTGCTAACTCCATCCTGGTCGATGATCGGGAGAGATAAGACAGATTCAGGTTTTAATTAATAACGATTGGTTTTTCCCGATTGAAAATATATTAACTCATTTGATTCTGTCAGATGAGTTTTTTTTTGCTCAAAATTGTCGCTCAAAAAATCTCAATCGCTCTGTGGTAAGTGTGTCGTCAGATAATTTTAATTTTTTTTATTAAAAATAATAGAAATGGTAAATCGTAAAAAGTTGGTATTGGGGATTTTTGGATTTGGCGTAGTAGGCGAGGGGCTTTATAAAGTGCTGAAAATGACACCATCATTGAGTGCCTCAATCAAAAAGGTATGTATTAAACATCCGGATAAAAAAAGAAATGCACCTGCAGAATTATTTACAGCAGACAAACAAATATTGCTAAAAGACAACCAGATAAATGTAATTGTAGAATTGATAGACGACGCTGATGCAGCTTACGAAATTGTAAAGGAAGCTTTGTTGAGTGGAAAATCTGTAGTGAGTGCCAATAAAAAAATGATAGCAGAGCATTTGCCTGAATTGCTGGAACTACAAAATGAAACAGGAGCTTCATTGCTTTATGAAGCTGCCTGCTGCGCCTCAATTCCGGTAATACGGAACCTGGAGGAATATTACGATAATGATTTGTTGCATTCTATTAACGCGGTGGTAAATGGTTCTACCAATTATATTCTTACCAAAATCTTTGACGAAAAACTTTCTTTTAAAAACGCGCTGATACAGGCACAACAGTTAGGCTTTGCAGAAAGCAATCCGGTATTGGATGTGGAAGGATATGACGCGTTGAATAAATGGACGTTTTTACTGACACATGCTTATGGAATTATACCCCAAAAAGGGCAGTTGTGTTTTACGGGAATACAAAGCATCACCTCGGAAGACGCGCGGCAGGCGGAGAAAAAGGAATGTTTGATCAAACTGGTGGCCTCTGCCAAAAAATTACAAAACGGAAAAGTAGCCGCTTTTGTATTGCCCCAATTTGTAAAAAAAGAAGACCAGTTGGCGTTTATTAAAAACGAATACAATGGAGTTGTAATTGAAAGTTCGTTTGCAGACAAACAATTTTTTTATGGAAAAGGTGCGGGAAGCTTGCCAACCGCATCCGCCGTATTGAGCGATATATCTGCATTGAGCTACGATTACAGGTATGAATATAAAAAATTAAACCGTGAAGAATCAAATGAGCTTACCAATGATTTTTATGTAAAAGCTTACATCGGATTTACCGACTGGGACCATATCCGGAAAGAGGATTTTGAAAGTATTGAAGAATGGCATTCTAACGAAAGTATTAATTATCTTATAGGTATCATTCATTTTGAAAAATTACAGGTAAGTACTTGGTGGAAAGAAAACAATGTTTCGCTGGTGCTTACTGCTGATCCTATTATTGAATCATTAGATATTGTAAAGTTGAAAAAAAGAAGCCTTGTATTGGCAGGCTTTTCAGGAGGCAATCATTTGTTATAATAAGTTTTTGCTTTTCATTTTTTTTATACTGCCTCTGGATGGAAATACGGGATAACGGGATCTGATATCTATCGGATCTATCCGCCGGAAAATACCGTTTACATTTAAGAAAATTAATAAAAAAAGAATGTGTTTCCTGAAGGTCAGATCATGTAATACATATCATGCGGCATCATATTTATAAGGCTTAAGCCGCAATTGTTTCTTGGAAAATTCTATCTCAGCATTGCGCAAATCGTATGCAGCCTGCATTCGTAACCAAAACTCTGCTGTACCTCCAAATACTTTTGCAATCCGTAAAGCCATTAACGGGCTAACCATTGCCTTTTCATTTATGACATTCGACAACGCAGCACGGGTAACTCTGAGCATCAAAGCGGTTTCTGTTATGGATAAATTATTTGCTTTTAGAATTTCCTCTTTCAAAAGTTCTCCGGGATGTGTATTGTGTTTTATTCCTCTTTTCATTCCTCTTTATTTAGTGGTAATCAATATAATCTATATCCATCACATTTTTGCCGTCAAATTTAAAAATTATCCGCCAATTTTCCTTCACTGTTACACTCCAATAACCTTTAAAATCCCCTTGCATGCGCCCTTTTATTTCGTTTCAGTATTTTTTAAATAATCAGCTAATTTTGTTATTGCATTTGCATCAACCAAAATCTGTTCCTGCGCTTCTTTCCAATTCCTTTGTTCAATAGCTTCACGAATACCCGGCATTGTTTTGACGCCGTATCCGGTATAAAATCCCGGCGCGTAAATAGTATGCTTATACCAGCCCCTGCGTGGCAGTCCGTTTTCAGAAAGTAATTGTTGCTCTGCCTGGTAAAGTGATTGATTAAAAGCTACGCTTGCAGAATTGTTTTTTACTTTATTCTCGAAAACAACTTTTAAACTGTCTGCACTGTTTTTCAAATCAACCAATGCATTTTGCAAATGAGAAAAATCCAGGTAAGGAACGTCAGACTTTACTTCCGGGCTAATGAATTTTTTTGTTGGGTCTTTCCCTGCTTTATAATCTCCCGAACTGATAATCGTATTTTCCACTTCTGTAGATTCCCGTGACTCTTTTAAAAGATTCATTAATTCATCCGCGTATCCATTAATGGTATTGTACAAATGAGTAAAATCAAAAGGCAAAACGTCAGCTTGTGCCATTCTTAAAACGGCACGCCCGGCAGTTTGCGCCAGCGCTACTTCATAGTGAAACCCCGGATCTTTAAAAGTTGTAAAATCATAATAAGAATCATAGATGGAATGATATTCACCACCACTACCTTCTCCGCCAAAACCCAGGTCGAGCGAGGGAATGCCGGCATGCTGTATAAAAGAAGAATAATCAGAGCCGGAACCCATCGCGCCAAGTTTCAATTCTTTATCGTTTAATATTTTTTCTTTTGCAGCCGTATTGGTTGCAGAAATGGCATCATTGGCTTTTCTGCGTTCAAAAATACTCACATTAGTTTGGGGATCAATTACTGTTTTGGCAATTTCATCCATCAAAGGTTCTAAAGAGTGTGAGCCTTCAGCATATAAAAATCCACGTTCGTTATTATCTGAATTAATATACACTACAGCTTTTTGCTGTAATTCTTTTTCATGAGTTTCCAGCCATTCTGTTGACCCTAGCAATCCCGGCTCTTCTCCATCCCAGGAACAATACACCAAAGTTCGATCAGGTTTCCACCCGGTTTTTAAAAGTTCACCGATTGATTTTGCTTCTTCCAGCATGGCCGATTGGCCGCTAATCGGATCTGCGGCTCCATTCACCCAGCCGTCATGGTGATTGCCTCTTATAACCCATTCGTCAGGATATTTTGAACCTTTTATTTTTGCAATAACATCATAGCATGGAACTATGTCCCAATCAAAAGCAACTTTTAAATGCACCACTGTTTTGCCCGGTCCTATGTGATAAGCAAAGGGTAAACCGCCGTGCCAGTTTCGTGGAACTACCGGTCCATCAAGCGCTTCCAGCAATGGCGTCGCATCGTGATAACTTATAGGAAGTACGGGGATTTTTAAAAGATTGGGCGCCTGGAGCCTGTCTAATCTTTTTGCATCCTCCGTAGCGCCAACACCGGGCGTTAAAGGATCTCCGGGATAAATGACCATATCCATCACAGAACCTCTTTGTACGCCGTACTCATTTTTAAAAGCACCTTTCGGGTACACGTCACCGTTAAAATATCCATCATCAATAGGGTCGCTGTAAATAATACAACCGATCGCGCCATGTTCCTGGGCCACTTTGGGTTTGGTACCCCGCCAGCTATGCCCGTATTTTGCAATTACAATCTTACCTTTTACGGATATCCCCATTTCATCCAATATTTTATAATCATCAGGTAAACCATAATTTACAAAAACCAATTCGCCGGTTACATCACCATCGGCACTATAGGCATTGTATGTTGGCAACTGACCCGATTGACCACTAGTAGGGTCTTCTTTTATTGTAGGTTCTTTTAAAATAGCTTTATATGAGGTAGGAGAAGTCATTTCTAAAAGCCGTGTCTTAGGAGTGGGAAACAATACATGGAAAGTTTCTATCTGCGCTTCCCAACCCCATTTCTTATAAAGGCTGAGAATATATTCTGCATTGGCTTTGTCGGCAGGGGAACTTAAGTGATGCGGAAATGCCGAAAGTTTTTTCATGGTTTCGCCGATATTTTCAGCGCTCAAGCTTTTATCGAATTGTGATTCAAGTGAAATTTGTTCTTCAACAGTTTTTTCATTAAATCCAATTATTTTTTTGTTTTGGGCAAATGAAGATTGGTAGTAAAAAAGCATTAAGAAAATGGTTAGAACTTTATACATTTTGTAAAAATTTATTTATTAAAAAATCCCGGGCAAACATTCTTTCACAAAGTACAAATCAATTCTATGAAAATCTACCCGAAAAATATTTATAAAAAGAATTATCGGCTTAAAGCAACGTTTCCCATTTATTCGTGGTCAATAGGAAAAATACAATTATGAAATATCTTTTAATAGCATTAGTTCTGTTATTGGCCTTTATATCCTGCAAAAAGCAACAGGAAAATACAAGAAAAGACCCTAAGACACTTTCAGGCAAATGGAATTATTCCCAACGATTTTTTAGTATTGGTGGGCCGCTAATTTATGAATCAACAAAAAATTTAAAACAATGGATTTTATTTGCTACCGCCGATGGATCTTTCAGCAGCAACATGCCTGATTTTAAAAACGTGACAAATTATGAAATTGTTGATTCCGGAAAAGTGAAATTTAACCTTCCATCGCAGCAGCCACGCTCACGTTTGTTCTTTTATAAGATAAATACTTCCACTAATACGTTATCCCTATCCCCGGCCGATTTTATTTGTATCGAAGGTTGCGGTTATACATTTGACCCACAGTAAACAAGGAAATAATGTGAATTTTTATTTTCTCCAGGCAGAGTCTGCCAAGACGAGATATCAAAGCAAAGTTCTTAATTAGGATACCTGTTCAAATTGAGGCTTCCTGATAAACGATGCAAGCGTAAATGGAGGAATGAAATCAAGCCACGCAGCTATTTTCTCAGGAAAAGAAAATATAGTTTTTACAAAGCAACTTATACAGGTTTAATATTCTGATTTACCCTGAAGAAATTTTCAGGATCATATTTTTTCTTTATCGAACTCAGGCGTTCATAATTTTTGCCATAACTTTTCTTAACCCTGTCATCACCATCTTCGTTCATTTCAAAATTAAGATAGGCACCGCCCGAAGAATAGGGATGCATGGCATTCCAATAATCTTTGCACCATTCCGTAATTTTTCCGTCGTTGGCAGGATTGGGGTCCACACCAATAATAACCGATGCATATTTTGCATCGCGATAAGCCCAGGGAGTTGCTGAACTGTCTATTCTATTGACTGCACCACTAATAGGATATAAGTGCATTTGCGAAAGAGGAGTAGGAATATCGGATCCGTACTTTAGACATTGAGCAGCAAGATCCGGCCTCAATTCTTTAAAAAAGTCAGCTTTCCAATACCAATGCAATCCGGGAGGAAATAATCCGTCAAACACTGATTGCAAAACGGGGAAGGGCATTGGCCCAATATGTTCGAAAACAGGATTTTTTGCCCTCACAGGTTCAAAGATTTTATCAGCATTTTTCAAATCTCCCGAATAGCACCAGACGATACCACAGAATTTTTTGTGATGCAAAGGCTCAGGAAAAGGCGGTCCCGGAATTTCCAGTGTGGCGATAAAACCATTCAGTTCATCAGGCGCATTTTCCAAAAACTCATGATACCATTCCATTATTTCTTCAGTTTTTTCAATTGGCCACAAAGAAGGGCCGCCATAAATGGTATCTACATCATGAGCCTTAAATAAGAAAGAAGTAACAATCCCAAAATTTCCACTACCGCCCCTGATTGCCCAAAATAGATCGGGGTGTTGTTTTGAATTCACGGTTACAAAACTTCCATCGGCCAATACTATATCTGCTTCCAGCAAATTATCAATGGTGAGTCCGTGTTTACGCGCCAGGTAGCCAATGCCTCCGCCAAGTGTCAATCCGCCTACTCCCGTTGTAGAAACGACGCCCGCGGGCACTGCAAGCCCAAAGGCATGGGTGGCATGATCCACTTCGCCCCAGGTATTACCGCCGCCCACTGTTACCGTTTTATTTTCTGGATTTACTTTCACGTATTTTATGCCCGAAAGATCAATGACCATTCCGTCATCACATATTCCAAGTCCCCCTCCATTATGTCCGCCGCCCCTCACCGCAACTAAAAGATTATTTTCTTTTCCAAATTTCACAGAAGCCATGACATCGGCTGCGTCCAGGCACTTTACAATTATGGCAGGATGTTTATTGATCATCCCATTATAAACCTTCCTGGCGTTGTCGTATCCGGCCTCCCCAGGTAGCGTGATAGATCCTCTTAATTGTTTCCGAAATGATTCTAAAGAAGTTGAATCAAATGATGTAGCTGACTGTTTCATTTTGTTTTGAAATTTTATTATTCAAAATTATAAGGAACAATAAGCCAACACTAAAACTATTGATTCAAAAAATGGTAATTGTGGTTCAAAAGCCTGGAACAAAAAACATCAACCGATCGCGGTGGCAAATGCAGAGGGAAGGATACCAAATCGTTCTAAAAAACATTTTGAAAAATAGGAAGGGCTGCTAAATCCGGATTGATATGCAATCTCGGTCACATTGCCCTGATGTTTTTCTATAGCTTCTACGGCTTTTCGCAATCGGTATTCTTTTATAAAATCATTGGGAGAATAGCCACACAACTTGGTTAACTTACGGTATAATTGTGCTTTACTCAACCCTAATTTCCTTCCGAAACGATTCACATCAAACCCGGATTCATCGCAATAGTTTTCAGTGACATCCAACAAATGATTTAGAAATATTTCATCCTTTGAACTTAACGCAGTCATTTTGTTATCAGTAAATGCATCCGGGCAATCTTCCAGCATTTGTTCTTTGATTTCTGCTGAGATCATGGTGCATCCGCTTCTGGCCGCGCTGCATAAGCGCCGTGCTAAATGAACTGTTTGCCCAAACAAATTGGGATTTTCAGTTACAGGCGGACCGGCACTCAATCCTATCATTATTTGAAAATCAGGGGCGTTTAGTTTTGTAATAGTATTTTGAATTTCGCTTGCAAAGTCGAGCGCCTTTAACGAAGATGAAAATGAAATTACAAACCCGTCGCGGATAAGCTTGACTTCACGCCCAGAATGTTTCTTTATTGCTTTACGTATTATTTTATCATGAAAATCTATCAATGATGCTACTTTTTCATTTCCCAATTTTACTTTCAGAACCGAAAAGTCAGCTATTTTGGTAATAAGTATGGTTCGAAACGCAGACTCATTAATGAAAGTTTTTTCCAGATCCCGCGAATTACCGGCTATTGCCGGGTTTTCTATCCTTCCTAAAAATGCATTGACTACATTATTGTCCACTTCAATTATCATGTTTGGTATCAAGCCATGAGCTTTGTTATGCATGTCACTCACAGCCTTTTTTTCAGGAGCTTCAATAAGGCAAAAAGCCGTATTCCTTTTTTCATCAAACCAATACGTCAAAACCCGGCAGCCATATTGATCCTGTATTTTCAAATCCTCCTGGTGAACTTTGGCCACAGCTTCCGCCGTTACCGCTTCAGTAAGATCGTGCCTATCCATGTATATTGGCATAATTGAGGGAATTTACAGAAGAGCTTTGAGATAAATCAATACAAATTATGTACTATGTACGAGCCAGGAAAAAATTATTCTTAAAACTGATAAATTTTTATTTACCAAAGCTAAAAAAAATATGGTATAAACAACGTCGAAAATAGGTTGCGGCAGGAATACAAATCCCGGATATTTGTTTGTTTACTATAATCGTTTTTGTGAGCACTTTTTGCACGTTAAGCTGAGAAAAAGCCTTGTATAAGACTAATTGCTTTAACTTTTAACTTTCTCATTTCTTCTTGCTAAGAACCAGTTTTAGCGTAACTTTGCACCCTCAAAAAATTTCGGACAAAAAGTCCACACAGGTTAAAACAATTTATGGATATCAGAAACATCGCAATTATTGCCCACGTTGACCATGGTAAAACAACTTTGGTTGACAAGATTTTACATAGTACTAACATCTTTCGCGACAACCAGGAAACGGGGGAACTTATCATGGACAGCAATGACCTTGAAAGAGAAAGAGGTATTACTATTTTCAGTAAAAACGTTTCTGTAACTTATAAAGGCGTTAAGATTAATGTAATTGACACGCCCGGTCACAGTGACTTTGGCGGAGAAGTAGAACGTGTGTTAAAAATGGCAGATGGTGTTTTGCTTTTGGTTGACGCTTTTGAAGGACCGATGCCTCAGACTCGTTTTGTTTTACAAAAAGCATTACAGTTAGGGCTTCATCCGATAGTTGTTATTAATAAAGTGGACAAACCTAATTGCCGTCCTGATGAGGTACATGATGCAGTGTTCGAATTATTTTTTAACCTGGATGCTACTGAAGAACAATTGGATTTTCCGACAATCTACGGCTCGAGCAAACAAGGTTGGATGAATACAACTCTTGAACCAACAGAAAATATTTTTCCTTTATTAGATACCATTCTTGAAAAAGTACCTGCTCCATCTCCGGAAGTAGGAAACTTACAAATGCAGATCACTTCGTTGGATTATTCCTCATTTTTGGGAAGAATAGCGGTAGGAAAAGTAGCAAGAGGAGTGATAAAAGACAACCAGCCTTTATCATTAATGAAACTTGACGGGACTATTCAAAAAACCCGCGTAAAGGAGTTGTATGTTTTTGAGGGCTTAGGCAAAAAGAAAGTAGCTGAAGTGGCTGCGGGCGATATTTGCGCAGTAGTTGGGATAGATGGATTTAATATTGGTGAAACACTTGCTGATTTTGAAAATCCTGAAGCATTACCCGTTATCAATATTGATGAGCCAACGATGAATATGCAGTTCAGTATTAATAATTCTCCTTTCTACGGCAGAGATGGAAAATTTGTAACATCCCGCCATTTAAAAGACAGGCTGGAAAAAGAACTGGAAAAAAATCTGGCGTTGCGTGTATCTCCTACAGATAGTGCCGACAGCTTTATGGTTTATGGGCGTGGCATTTTACACTTAAGTATTTTAGTAGAAACCATGCGCCGTGAAGGTTATGAAATTACGATAGGACAACCGCAGGTAATTACGAAAGAAATAGGCGGCAAAAAATGCGAACCATTCGAAAACCTGGTAGTAGATGTACCGGCAGAATATAGTGGCCGTGTAATTGACCTTGTTACGCAACGCAAAGGCGAATTGCTTATCATGGAAAGTAAGGGCGAAATGCAACATCTTGAATTTGAAATTCCTTCACGTGGGCTTATCGGATTGCGTTCCAACATGCTTACCAATACCGCCGGCGAAGCAGTAATGGCCCATCGTTTCCTGGAGTACAAACCGTGGAAGGGATACATTCCGGGAAGAAGTAATGGTGTATTAATTTCAAAAAACCAGGAAAAAACAACAGGGTATTCTATTGATAAATTGCAAGACAGGGGAAGATTTTTTGTTGACCCGGGAGAGGAAGTTTATGTGGGTCAAATCATTGCGGAACACATCAAACCGGGAGATTTAATTGTGAATGCAACAGAGCCAAAAAAATTGACCAACCATCGCGCGAGCGGAGCGGATGATGCGTCCCGGATAGCGCCGAAAACGTTGATGACATTGGAAGAATGCATGGAGTATATACAGCAGGATGAATGTATAGAAGTAACGCCCAAATTCATCCGTATGCGTAAAGTAATTCTTAACGAAGACGACAGAAAAAAATCGCAAAGAATGCAGCAGGTAGAAGCATAAATAAAAATTTTATTGAATAATAGAAAAGGAAAATTCCTGCTGATGAAGCGGGAATTTTTTGTTTGAAGATGATTAAATTTTTACTTTTTCGCAAACGCTAAACCTTGGATATATCGCGCAGCAAACAGATAAATATTCCAAATTCCCATTTTTGTAAATGATAGAAAAAATACTATCTTCGATTTATCAACCGAAAACAGCTTCTTATGATTAAGAAAGTAAGAGAAATGATTAGAATCGTTGAAAATGATGGATGGTATTTAGTTGCTCAGTCAGGAAGCCATAAACAGTATAAGCATAATATAAAAAAGGGTAGGGTAACAATTCCTGACCATGGCAAAAATGAAGACCTCGACCACAAAACAGTAAAGTCTATTATGCAACAAGCGGCCTTAAAATAAATTCCACTCAAAAATTATAAAAAATGAAAAAAAATATTGTAGAAATTTCATTTACCGGAAATAACTTTTCCGCTTATGTCCCTTCCCTGCCGGGATGTGTATCCACAGGCGATTCTCCTGAATCCGTAAAGAAAAACATAAAGGATGCGATTGATTTTCATATTGAAGGCACTTTAGAAGATGGCGACCGAATTCCCAAGTCATTTAAAGGAAATTATGAATTATCTTTTAAATTTGATGCCAAAAGCCTTTTGAATTATTACAAAGGCATTTTTACGAATGCTGCTTTTGAACGTATTACCGGCATCAACCAAAAGCAAATTCAGCATTATGCAACTGGCCACAGAAAGCCCCGTCCCGCGCAAACCAAAAAGATTGAACAGGCATTGCATGCATTAGGCAGCGAACTTATGGCTATAGAACTTTAGTTTTCGGTTTTCCGGTTTGTATTGGTCAACTTTTGAAAATTGACAAATCTAAGGATGACAGTAAAAGGACAAATAGCAGTGATTTTTTTCTTGGATACATTTGAGGAGTACAAATTATCGTCTACCGAGTTGTCCTCTTTTCAAAAAGAGTTTCTTTGCATCATTCAATTTTCTATAAGCCTGAATTTCTTGTCACAAATTTTTGAATAGCGGATTTCTTTGAAATTTATCATTATTAGAAAAATAAAAAATGGACTTAGATAAATTAAATTTCCTTCCCGACTGGGATGATGACCAATTCCCGGAAGAAGAAGGAGAAGCCTGGAAAACATATGAAATAAGGGCTGCCGGAAAAGCTTTATACCTCAAATGGCGCGAAGTTTTTGGGCTTGTACTTGCTTTTACCGAAAACCTTTCTGACGACTCAGAAGAAAACGAAACACACGAGCAATCAACACAAAGACTGATTTATGAAAACGCCATGATCATCGCGCCTAAAATAAGAAGCGCTTCGATGGTGGATTTATACGTGTTGCAAATGGAAAACGCAGCCATCATCCGTACCAACGCCAGGCAATTGATGGAGCAGGTTGGTTTTGCGGTATTAATGGGTTTTGCTGAAGAAAGTTATAAAAACGTAATAGCAGAAGGAATGGAGGAATTTAAACTTCTTTTTAAAGGATGGGTCGCCACTTTTAAGAAAGATGAATTTGAAGATGAATGGGGTTTGTTTTTGTAAAATAAATCGTTTGGATTAAAGGCAATCTTTTTTTCTCATCCTACGGCAAACCAACATTTATTCAATATTTCTATTTTATTTTTGATCTACTCTAATTTTTCGAAACCTTGATCAATTTTGGAGATTATCGGCCGATCCTAATAAAACCCTTTGCCGGACTGTATTTAACGATTGAAAAATAGGTTGCCGATAGTAGAATTGTATGATTTTTTATTTTATTTTAAAAACTTTTGAAAGTAATTTCAACAGCATTTGCCTTGTGAATAAAGTTGCGATATTTGGTTTTTATAGAATATCTTTAAGGCTCATGGAAGATTGAAATTTTGAATACACACTAAGGTTACATAATTATGGAAAACAAAGGTTTATACGCTCCGGAATTTGAACATGATTCATGTGGTATCGGTTTCGTGGCCAACATAAAAAGCACCAAAAGCCATCGTATTATTTCTGATGCTTTAACTATCCTCGAAAATATGGAGCACAGAGGAGCCAGTGGGTGCGAAATTAACACCGGCGATGGCGCGGGTATTCTCATTCAGACACCGCACGAATTTTTCTTTGACGAATGTTTAAAATTGGATATTCATCTGCCATCTTATGGTAAATATGGCGTCGGCGTTTTATTTTTCCCGAAAGAAATCAGGCTAAGAGAAGAGTGCCGCGATATATTTAACCGTTGTGCGGAAACTTTGGGAATGGAAATAATGGGATACCGCAGGGTGCCTGTAAACACCGAGGATATCGGATCTTCCGCACTATCTGTCGAGCCCGAAATTGAACAGGTATTTATTGCCTGCCCCGATCATATTACCAACCCAGATGAGTTTGAAAGGAAGTTATTCGTTTTGAGAAATTATGCTACCCAAACAATCAATAATACAGTTAAAAAGGATAGCATCGGTTTTTATGTGGCTTCGCTTTCTTATAAAACTATTATTTATAAAGGGCAACTTACGAGTTTACAGGTTCGTGGATACTTTCCGGACCTGAGTAACAAAAAGGTGGTTTCAGCCTTTGGCCTGATACATTCCAGGTTTGCAACCAATACTTTTCCTTCATGGAAGCTGGCACAGCCTTTTCGTTATATAGCTCATAACGGCGAGATCAATACGTTGCAGGGAAACCTTAATTGGCTTCGCACCAGCGAAAAGAGCTTTGTTTCCCAATTCTTTACCAAAGAAGAAATGGAAATGATTTTACCCGTGGTTGATAAGGGACAATCAGATTCGGCTTGTTTGGATAATATGATTGAACTGCTTCATCTATGCGGGCGTTCACTTCCCCATGTTATGATGATGCTAATACCGGAAGCATGGGATCAAAATGACCAAATGGATCCCGTAAAAAAAGCATTTTATGAATTTCATGCATCTTTCATGGAACCGTGGGACGGCCCGGCGTCTATCTCCTTTACTGATGGTAAAATTATAGGTGCTACTTTGGACAGGAACGGCCTTCGTCCCTCAAGATATTGCGTCACTACTGATGACAGAGTAATCATGGCGTCTGAAACAGGAGTGCTTCCTGTGGATCCTAAAATGATCAAAGAAAAAGGAAGATTACAGCCGGGCAAAATGTTTGTAGTGGATATGGAGGAAGGAAGAATCATAAGCGATGAGGAAATAAAACAAAAAATATGCGGAGCCAAGCCTTACGATGAATGGCTGAATAAATATAAAATACGCCTGGAAGAATTGCCGGCACCGAGGGTAATGTTTACTCACCTGGAACACGACCAGATATTCAAGTACCAAAAAGCATTCGGATATTCTACCGAAGATCTTCAGCTTTTGATAACACCGATGGCGCTTACCGGTAAGGAACCTATTGGCTCGATGGGTACTGATGTTCCACTTGCAGTTTTAAGCGATGAACCCCAGCACCTGAGCAGTTATTTTAAACAACTTTTTGCCCAGGTAACCAATCCGCCCATTGACCCAATCAGGGAAAGGCTGGTAATGTCGTTGGCTACTTTTGCAGGCAATAATGGGAATTTATTGGAAGACAATCCTCTTTCATGCCACACCTTAGCCTTAAAACATCCGGTTCTGTCCAATACTGAACTCGAAAAGATCAGAAGTATTGACACGGGCATTTACCAGGCACATACTTTACAAACCTATTTCATGGCGGATGGCAAACCCGGTTCTTTGCAAAAAGGAATTGAACGACTTTGCCGGTATGCGGCTGAAGCGGTTCAGGATGGCTTTGAAGTACTAATTTTATCGGACAGGGCCATTGATTCAGAGCATGCCGCTATTCCGTCTTTGCTGGCCACGTCAGCGGTACACCACCATTTAATTAAAAAAGGACTTCGCAACCAGGTGGGTTTAATTGTTGAGGCAGGTGACGTGTGGGAAGTCCATCACTTTGCGTGTCTTATTGGTTTTGGAGCTACTGCAATCAACCCTTATCTCGCACTTTCAACCATCCGCGATCTGAGAATACAGGGAAAATTAGGCAATGAACTGGATTCGAATGCCCTGAAGAAAAATTACAAATATGCAATAAACAGCGGGCTGCTGAAAGTGTTTTCAAAAATGGGGATTTCCACGTTCCAGTCATACCAGGGCGCGCAAATATTTGAAATTGTAGGTATTAATAAATCAGTGATCGATAAATATTTTGTTGGTGCTACTTCCAGGATAGAAGGAATGGGCCTTGATGAAATTGCGAAGGAAACTTTGGTAAAACATTCATTTGCTTTCAGCAAAAAAGATATTCCTGTTGACCGCCTATCGGTTGGTGGGCTTTATAAATGGAGAAGAAAAGGAGAGTTTCATTTATTCAATCCTACTACCATTCATCTGCTACAGTATTCTACCAGGATGAATGATTATAAAATATTTAAAAAATATTCAAAGGCAGTTAACGATCAAAGTGAAAAAGCAGCCACTTTAAGGAGCTTATTTGCTTTCAAAAAGAATCGTCCGTCCATATCGATCGACGAAGTGGAACCAGCAGAGAATATTTATAAAAGATTTGCTACTGGCGCCATGTCTTTTGGTTCTATTTCATGGGAAGCGCACACCACGCTTGCGATTGCTATGAACCGCCTTGGTGGAAAAAGTAATACCGGCGAGGGAGGAGAAGATGAAATTCGTTATGAGAAATTGCCTAATGGGGACTCGATGCGTAGCGCTATCAAACAGGTGGCGTCGGCAAGGTTTGGCGTTACCAGCTGGTATTTGACCGAAGCAGATGAGTTGCAAATTAAAATGGCACAGGGCGCAAAACCCGGTGAAGGAGGGCAATTACCTGGCTTTAAAGTAGATGACTGGATAGGCAGGGTTAGACATGCTACACCAGGGGTGGGATTGATATCTCCACCACCCCATCATGACATCTATTCTATTGAAGACCTGGCGCAATTGATTTTTGATTTAAAAAATGCCAACAGGCAGGCAAGAATTAATGTAATATTAGTTTCGAAAGCAGGCGTAGGCACCATTGCCGCCGGCGTTACCAAGGCAAAAGCCGATGTGGTTCTTATTTCGGGGCACGATGGTGGAACAGGTGCATCGCCGATGAGTTCAATTAAACACGCTGGTTTGCCATGGGAATTAGGTTTGGCAGAAACACACCAGACTTTAGTAAAAAATAAATTGCGTAGCCGTGTGGTAGTGCAGACTGACGGGCAATTAAAAACGGGCCGTGATATTGCTATCGCCACTTTGCTCGGCGCTGAAGAATGGGGTGTAGCAACTGCTGCTTTAATTGTAGAAGGTTGCATTATGATGCGCAAGTGCCATTTGAATACTTGCCCAGTTGGAGTTGCGACACAAAATCCTGAATTGAGGAAACGTTTTACAGGTGATGCCGACCATGTCGTACATCTCTTTAAATTCTTAACCCAGGAGCTGAGGGAAATAATGGCAGAACTCGGTTTCCGTACTATCAATGAAATGGTAGGACAGGCGGATTGCCTTGAAAAGAGGGAAAATATAGATCATTGGAAATTCAATAAATTGGATTTATCCCCGATATTATACAAAGAACCTTCATCAAAAAATGTGGGGCTTTTCCAGTCCGAAGAACAGGACCACGGATTAAGTGAAATCCTGGATAACAAATTATTAAAAGTTGCCATGCCTGCTTTGGAAAAAGGCGAAAAAGTAGAGGCCAGTTTTAATATTTTGAATACCGATAGAACCACCGGCACCCTTTTATCCAATGAAATTTCAAAAAAATACAAAGACAAAGGACTCCCTGATAATACGATACATTTTAAATTTACCGGGACAGCCGGGCAAAGCTTTGCAGCCTTTAACGCCAGGGGAGTAACCATGGAACTGGAAGGCGATGCCAATGATTATTTTGGGAAGGGTTTAAGCGGCGCTAAATTAATTATCTATCCCTCAAAAGACGCGGGCTTTGTTCCTGAAGAAAATATTATCATAGGTAATGTGGCATTTTACGGAGCTACCTCCGGTGAGGCTTACATCAGGGGGAAGGCAGGTGAACGCTTTTGTGTACGTAACTCCGGATCAAATGTAGTGGTGGAAGGAGTTGGAGATCACGGATGCGAATACATGACCGGCGGAAGGGTAGTTATCCTGGGCGAAACCGGAAGAAATTTTGCCGCAGGAATGAGTGGGGGTATTGCTTACGTATATGATGTGAAACATAACTTTGATGCGCTATGCAATAAAGAAATGGTTGATCTTGACCCTGTGCAGGAAGAGGATGAAAAGTTTTTGCAGGAAATGCTGAAAAATCAGTTTAAATATACCGGCAGTACAGTAGCGAAATTTATTTTGAATGATTTTGAAAATCAACTGAAAAATTTCGTCAAAGTATTTCCGCAGGATTATAAAAAAGTTTTGGCCGAAAAAATGCAGCCAAAGATTTCACAGATTTCCACAGATAAAATATGAAGACAGGTGTTCACGAATTACTCTGATTTTCACGAATTAAGGCAAAAAAGGAAACACGAATTAAAACAGAAATTACAGTAATAAAAGAAAAAAGCATAATCTTCAGCCCAATAAGAAATTGAATTAATTCGTGTTAACTGTCTACAAACAAACGAGGTTCGTGGCTGAAAAAAATAAATTAATATGGGAAAAATAACAGGCTTCTTAGAATTTACGAGAGAGCTGCCTAAAAAGCGATCGGTAGCCGAAAGAATCAATGATTATAAAGAATTTGACGAAAGATATTCCGATCAAAAGCTGAATGAACAAGCTGCAAGGTGCATGGATTGTGGTACACCTTTTTGCCACGAAGGCTGCCCTGTAGGAAATCTTATACCTGAATTCAATGATGCTGTTTACCGCAAAAGCTGGCAGGAAGCGTACGAGATTCTCACTTCTACAAACAATTTTCCGGAATTTACGGGAAGGATATGTCCTGCGCCATGCGAAACTTCATGCGTGCTTGGAATCAACCAACCCGCAATTACCATTGAAGAAATTGAAAAGCATATTATTGAAATTGCTTTTGAAAAGGGGTATGTTACTCCCAAAATACCTAATGTAAGGACTGGTAAAAAGATAGCCGTAATCGGATCGGGGCCGGCGGGGATGGCAGCGGCAACTCAATTGAACACTGCCGGGCATTCTGTTACTGTTTTTGAAAGAGATGACGAACCCGGTGGGTTATTACGATATGGCATACCCGATTTTAAACTGGAAAAATGGGTCGTGGAAAGACGAATCAACGTCATGAAAGAAGAAGGTGTTGAGTTCAGGTGTAATGCCAATGTAGGCGTTGATGTCAGTATCAATGACCTTCTCCGTGAATACAACGCAATTATCCTGGCAGGGGGATCTACAATTCCAAGGGATTTGGAGATACCAGGAAGGGACTTAAAAGGAGTTTATTATGCAATGGACTTTTTAAAGCAACAAAATCAAAGAGTATCTGACAAGGAAATAAAGGAAGAAAGTATTTTAGCCACCGGGAAAAACGTAGTGGTAATAGGTGGCGGAGATACAGGAAGTGATTGCGTGGGAACATCCAACCGCCAGAAAGCCCAGACAGTGACACAATTCGAACTAATGCCGATGCCTCCTAAAAGCCGCACTCCTTTTATGCCCTGGCCCACATACCCAATGATTTTAAAAACGACCAGTTCCCACGAGGAAGGCGCCAAACGTCACTGGGCCATCGCAACCAAAGAGTTTATTGGCGACGGAAAAGGAAACCTTAAAGCATTAAAAATTGTAGATCTTCAATGGAAACTGACTGAAGAAGGCAAGCCGGCTCAGTTCGTTGAAGTGCCGGGTAGCGAAACTGAAATTCCTTGCGAGCGGGCGTTCCTGGCAATGGGATTTGTACATCCTCAACATGAAGGTTTGCTAAGCCAGCTTGACGTAGAACTTGATGGAAGAGGCAATGTAAAAGCATCCGAAAAAGAATTTCATACGAATATTGCAAAAATTTTCACAGCAGGAGACATGCGCCGTGGCCAATCCCTGGTCGTTTGGGCCATTTCTGAAGGTAGAGAATGTGCACGCAAAGTGGACGAATATTTAATGGGGTTCTCTATTCTGGAAACCAAGGATCAGAGTATTTTACACCAGCTATAAATTCAAGAGAGTTATAAATATTTAAAACCTGCAATTTATTTGCAGGTTTTTTTTGCCCGACTCTTTGGGTTCTTCCTCTTAAATAAAACTTCTTGTCCATATCTTCGCAATCATTTTAAAGTTTTTTAGTTAAGATTTAAGATTTATAAAAAATAATAATGACGATACTTGAATTACAAAACTTAAAAAAGTACTACGCTACGCATAAGGCTGTGGATGACATCAGTTTCTCCATTCCGGAAGGAAACATCTTTGGATTATTAGGGCCTAATGGCGCAGGAAAAACCACCTTGCTGAGAATGATCACTGGCATTTTTTATCCTGATAGTGGCAATATTTTATTTGAAGGAAGAAAATTTAACCAGTTAAATGATATTTCGAAAATAGGCTACATGCCTGAAGAAAGGGGCTTGTACAAAAAAATGAAAATAGGCGAACAGGCACTGTATCTCGCACGGCTGAAAGGGATGAGCCGCGGTGATGCCATGAAAAAAATAAAAGAATGGTTTGTGAAATTTGAAATGGAAAGCTGGTGGAACAAAAAGGTAAATGATTTGAGCAAAGGCATGGGACAAAAATTGCAATTTGTTATCACAGTTCTTCATGAGCCTAAATTGTTGATCCTCGATGAGCCATTCAGTGGCCTTGATCCTGTGAATAGCAATCTGATCAAAGATGAAATTTTTAACCTTGCTAAGGCAGGAACCACCATTATTTTTAGCACGCACAGGATGGAACAGGTAGAAGAAATTTGCAATAATATTGTTCTCGTAAATAACGGTAAAAAAATTCTCGATGGAAGCGTAGGCCAGATCAAGGATGATTTTAAAGAACATATCTTTAAAGTGGGATTTGATCTAATGCCCGACATGATGCACAATAATGGCTTTAATGCTTTTGATATCATCAATATACAAGAGAAATACCTCACTGTAAAAATAAGAGAGGGATATAAGCCTGCAAATGTGTTGCAGGAAATTTTAAATCAAAACACGGAAATTGTTTCCTTTAATGAAATACTTCCATCGTTAAACGACATATTTATAAAAGTGGCGGGGACAAAGAATCATGCATGAGGTGTCAGATTTTAAAAACCAATAAATGGATTAACTAAAAAACTATTTAACCAACTATCATGAATAAAATATGGCTGGTAATTAAACGGGAATATCTAACAAGGGTAAGAAACAGGTCTTTCATACTCTCTACCATTCTTTTACCACTTTTTTTTATAGGATTTATTTTTGCATCAGCCTATTTTTCCGCCACAAGTACTGAAAAGCAAAAAGTAGCGGTATCAGATAGCAACGGGATTTTCAAAAACAGTTTTCAAAGCAACTCGTTAATTACTTATGAATTTCCGGCAGATGTAAATGCCGCCAATTTTCAGGAAAAAGGATATACGGCTTTCCTGAAAATACCTGGAGATTATAATGCTTCCAATGATTCTATTTCTTTGATATCCACCAAGCAATTGGGTATGGATGCTGAGGATAAAATAAAAGACCAGATAGACGATGCTATCCGGAACCAGGCTTTTTTACAAAATAATATCGATAAAAAGATTCTCGACTCCATTAATAAATTGAATGAAAATGGCATGTACCATTTTCGCACAGTAGTGAAACAAGGTAATAAGACTGAGAAATCGAATTCAGCGTTGTCTTATGGAATTGGATACGGAAGCGGATTCTTAATTTATATTACATTGTTTATCTATGGCGCCGCTGTAATGCGTGGCGTAATGGAAGAAAAGATGAACCGGATTGCAGAAGTGATTATAAGTTCGGTCAGGCCATTCCAGTTAATGACGGGAAAAATATTGGGAATAGCTGCCGTAGGCCTTACGCAATTATTAATATGGATAGTACTTATTGTTCTTTTATCTACTATCTCTACCTCGTTTCTCACTCCGGAAACTTTACAACATGCACAGGCCATGAATTCCTCTATGGGTGCGGCCGCCAACAACTCAGCAGCGATGAATTTTTTAAGTGCTAAAAACACATTTTTATCTGCGAACTGGGCGCTTATCATCCCTTGTTTTCTTTTTTACTTCGTGGCCGGGTATCTTTTTTATGCCTCGTTATTTGCAGCCGTAGGTAGCGTGGTTAATGAAGATCCGCAGGAAGCACAATCATTAATGTTGCCCATTACAATGCCCATTATTTTGTCGTTTGTAATTATGACAACGGCAGTAGGCAAACCTGACGCGCCCATTGCTGTTTGGGGAAGTATCATTCCTTTTTCTTCACCCATTGTAATGATGGGGCGCATACCATCAGGAAATGTGCCGGGCTGGCAAATCATTGTTTCAATGCTGTCGCTGGTCGCAGGCTTTGTTCTTACTACTATGCTGGCGGCAAAGATTTACAGAACAGGAATTTTGCTTTACGGTAAAAAAGTCACTTTTAAAGAAATGGGAAAATGGCTTTTTAGAAAATCATGAATCAAATAATTTCCAAAATGTGTTGATTTGAAATCGGTCGGGCATGCCTGCTTTCTGAAGGTAGTTTTTTATTCCATGATTTTCAAAAAAAACTTTTTATTTAAAAACGGCAAATGAGCCGGTTTATCATAATAAAAAATTCTTTTAATAGTTGTTTGATTCTATTCAAATCTTTTTTAAATTTAGTCTTTAATTAATAACCAAAAACCAATCTTATGAGCTTCGGTACGCGTTTTTCCAACGGATGGACAATTGCTAAAAACAGTTTTAAAGTATTAAAAGAAAACAGGCAACTAATTGTTTTTCCTATCCTTTCCGGTATTTCTATAATCCTCATCTTCGCTTCTTTTTTCACGGTAGTATTGGGCTTTGCAGGATGGAACGTTGATAATATGCGCGATCTCGGAACCGTAGGAAGCTATGTGGTCTTATTTGTTTTTTATATCATTAATTATTTTGTTGTTGTATTTTTTAACATGGCTCTTATTCACTGTACGTCTCTGTATTTCAAAGGAGAAGAGGTAACGATTAGAAAAGGAATAGATTTCAGCATGAGCAGGATAAACAGCATTTTTGCCTGGGCTGTTTTTGCGGGAACTATTGGTGCCGTCTTAAAAATAATACAGGAAAATGTAGGCTCTTTAGGAAAAATAATTACAGGCATAATAGGGATTGTATGGAGTGTCGCTACATTTTTTGTGGTTCCGGTTATCGCTTATGAAAATCTGGGACCAGTGGGTGCATTTAAGAAGTCAGCTAATTTGATGAAAGAGAAATGGGGCGAACGGATTGGCGCGGGATTTAGTTTTTTTCTGATCGAGATTGTCGCGATACTGGCCATAGGAGTCATCGCATTTGTATTGGCTTCCATTAATATAATTGCGGGGGTGGCAATAGCAGTGATAGGTGTACTTCTATTATTAACTGTAATCAGCGCCTTAAAGACCATCTTCATCAGCGCCATATATCATAATATCCAGGGCGATCCGGTCGAACTTTACAACCAGCAATTCATCGACAATCTTTTTGAGACAAAGAAATAATAACCAGGGAAATTTTTTCTGTCAATATTTGCCTGGACAATCAGGTATTGGAAATCAATGTATGATGCCGATGTGAACAAATCTTTGCCAGGATATAGCTTTATAATTTTTCGATATGCAGGCACGCAACCAGGAAAGGAAATAATGCCGCTCTCTAAAAAATAATTTCAAAAATGAAAGAATTCAATCGGCGCCATCAATTAGCCTAAATTCTCACCCCATCATTAAGAATTAAGCCTTTTAGAAAAAATACAACAATTTTCTTTATCATTGCATGAATCGCAACCGTAAACTACTTATTGCATGATATTAGAGATAGCTACCCTATATGTAAGTGCCGGAAGACAAAAAAAATTCGAAGAGGATTTTAGAACTGCAAGGCAATACATAAGTTCAATAAAAGGTTTTAAAAGCCTCACACTTCAAAAGAATGTTGAACAAAATAATAAATACATCCTGCTGGTAAAATGGGAAAAGATTGAAGATCATCTTATTGGATTCCGCCAATCAAAAATTTACAATCAATGGAAAGAGTTGTTGCATCATTATTACGATCCGTTCCCGGTAGTAGAACACTATGAAACTGTTTTAGAGGAACTTAAATAAGTTCATAACAGTCATTATCAGTAAGCACACATTTAACAGGGATTTCTATTTGTTCGATACAAAAGAACAGTGGCGCGACAACCATTCTGAGAAAAATTTTGATAAAAATCATTCATATCCGGTTAATGACTTTTTCCTTCAGAAAATTTCTTGCATCATTTGTTTTTTCTTTTCCAAACGCATCTTTAGGAATCAAAAAAAAAGATTGACTATTGAAATACAAATGAAAAAAATTGGTGCTTTCCGCCACTTTTTTAAAGTCTTTCCAGGGCCAGCTACGGCTTCCTCTTTCGTTTTCAAGGAACAAGTGTTGCTCTTCAAAACTTACTTTAAAATGATCTTTAAATGTAGCTGCTTTTCGGTAAATAATAAAAGGTAATACCCACCAGAATGCTATCACCAGGGCAAACCAAAGCGTGGAACTGAGTAGAAATGCTAATGGAGGAATTTTACCCTTATAATACAGCAGCGCTGCAACAATGGCAAAAATATTAACTATGACTATCATGATTTTTATTTCATTTCTGCTAAAAAAATGAAAACGCAATGCCTGGAGCACTTTAGATCTGCTGTAGGTAAAATAAGAAGATGTCATTTGAAACAAATGTACGATGTGGAATGAAAGGTATAATTATTTTTTTGCAACGCTTGAAAAAATAGCAGAAGAAACTACTGCTATAAATAAAAATATTTTCTGATCGGTATGGATCGTCTCAGCATATGAACCAACTTCTCTTTTTCCGGTAATTTGATGTTCGTCGCAATTGTACCTTACTAACGCTGATGTTTAAACGAAAATTGGGTGCAAGATTTTAACTATTGAAGCGTGCGATGTAAAGGCTTCTAAAAGCAAAAAGAATGTTTTTTATTTTTTTTGATTCTAATTGATACAAGGTCTTTTGTAAATATTTTACAGTGAACGAACAAATAAGCAGAAATCTTATTTTGTAATAGAAGCATTAGTTTATAATTCCCGGGTAGTAATTAAAAAAAATGTTTTTGTACGTAGAATAATTCAAAATCTTTCGAAATTGGGTTGGATGAAGCTTTTTTTCATCATAGTAATCACCTTAGTGTAATTTTGTATGAAATGCGATTTCAACTTAATTCAACATACAAACCTGCAGGCGACCAGCCGCAGGCCATAGAGCAACTTACTCACGGTGTGCTTACGGGTGAAAAATATCAAACGTTGCTAGGAGTTACCGGAAGCGGTAAAACATTTACCATGGCCAATGTGATTCAAAATGTGCAACGGCCAACGCTGGTACTTACTCACAACAAAACGTTGGTAGCGCAGTTGTATGGCGAGTTCCGGCAGTTCTTTCCCGATAATTCTGTTGGTTATTTTGTTTCTTACTATGATTATTATCAGCCGGAAGCGTATATGCCTGTCAGTGATACGTACATCGAAAAAGATTTAAGCATTAATGAAGAATTGGATAAGTTAAGATTGGCAGCAACATCTCAATTACTAACCGGTAGAAGAGATATTATTGTCGTCGCCAGCGTGAGTTGTATTTATGGAATTGGCAACCCGAAAGATTTCGCAGAAGGCGTTGTTCGCATTGAAGAAGGACAGGTTATCAGCCGCCAGGGATTTTTGCATTCGCTCGTGAATGGCTTGTATTCAAGAACCCAGGGCGATTTTGCAAGAGGTACTTTCCGGGTAAAAGGTGATACGGTTGATATCAATCTTCCTTACATGGATAATGGTTACCGGATTACTTTCTTTGGTGATGAAATTGAAAGTATTGAAACACTGGAATTGAGTTCCGGAAAAAGAATTTCGAAGGTTGATAGCGCTGCTATTTTTCCCGCAAACTTATACATCGCGCCAAAAGATAAACTGCAGCAAATCCTTTATGAAATACAGGATGAAGCTGCAAGGCAAACGGAATATTTTAAAGAAACCGGGAAATATATTGAAGCACAAAGAATTTCTGAAAGAGTGAATTATGATGTCGAGATGATTCGTGAACTGGGCTATTGCAATGGTGTAGAAAATTATTCAAGATTTTTTGACCGGAGAGATCCGGGAACGCGCCCGTTTTGTTTGTTAGATTATTTCCCCAACGATTTTTTATGCATCATCGACGAAAGCCACCAGACCATTCCGCAGGTAAGCGGGATGTACGGAGGAGATCGTTCCAGGAAATTAATTTTGGTTGATTATGGTTTTCGTTTGCCTTCGGCTTTAGACAACCGCCCGCTTAACTTTAATGAGTTTGAAGGAATGCTCAATCAAACCATATTTGTAAGCGCTACGCCTGGTGATTTTGAATTGGAAAAGACTGGAGGCATTGTAGTAGAGCAGGTGGTAAGGCCGACAGGCCTGTTAGATCCGCCGATAGAAATCCGTCCTTCCATCAACCAGATTGATGACCTTTTGGATGAAATTGATAAACGGGTTACCAAAGGCGACCGAGTATTAGTGACCACTTTAACCAAACGAATGGCAGAAGAAATGGATAAGTATTTACAACGTATTAATATCAAATCGAAATACATCCACAGTGAAGTGCACACGCTTGACAGGATAGAGATTCTGCGGCAGTTGCGGCTGGGAGAAATTGATGTGTTGGTTGGTGTCAATCTTTTGCGCGAAGGATTGGATCTTCCGGAAGTTTCACTGGTAGCCATTCTGGATGCGGATAAAGAAGGCTTTTTGCGTAATGAGAGATCGCTTACCCAAACTGCGGGTAGGGCTGCCCGTAATGTGGATGGCCTTGTTATTTTTTATGCCGATAAAATGACTGAGAGCATGCAAAAAACAATTGATGAAACAACACGGCGGAGGGAAAAGCAAATTCAGTATAATATTGAAAATAACATCACGCCAAAGACCATCACGAAATCCATTGAGCAGATCATGGGACAAACATCTGTGCTGGATATTAAAGGAACCACTGACTCGCCTTATGCTATTGACGATAGTATGAACACCATAGCTGCAGAGGATCAGGTAGAATATAAAACCATTCCGCAAATGGAAAAAGCCATTTCACAAATAAAACGCATGATGGAAAAAGCAGCCAGGGATATGGATTTCATGGAAGCGGCGAGATTACGTGATGAGATGTTCAGGATGCAGGGAGAGTTAAAGGAGATGAGGGGGTAGAATAGAAATTGATAATAAAAGTTCGTTTACTGTGCAAGATTTTTTTTACAAAGGCTTTTAGATCAGGCCTTATTTCAAAATAAAAGCCATCGGTTCCGGTTATTACATTTTTTATTTTTGTAAGAATAAGGAATACCGCACTATTATTTGAATTGATGAAAATGACAACTAATTATAACTTACAAAGATTCATTAACGCCCAGGCAAAAGATTATTCAATTGCTTTATCAGAAATAAAAAATGGTAAGAAGCAAAGCCATTGGATGTGGTATATTTTTCCACAAATACAAGGATTGGGTTTCAGCGAAACATCAAAATTTTATGCCATAAAAAATATCCACGAGGCTAAAGAATTTTTAAATCATCCTGTTTTAGGAAGCAGGCTCATTGAAATTTGCAACGAATTATTAAATCTTGAAACCACCGATCCGCATAAAATTTTTGGCAGCCCGGATGATACGAAACTGTTTTCTTCCATGACTTTATTTTCTTCTTTGCCCGAAACTGATCCGGTTTTTCAAAAGGTGTTAAACAAATTTTTTGCTGGGGAAAAAGATGAAAAAACCAATAAAATAATTAATGAGTAAATGTAAAAAAGCTGTTTAATTTTTATAATAATTAAAAAGGCAAGCACTTAATTTTAATTAAATTTGTACTAATGAAGACAAGAAAAGTAAATATTGATTTTAAAGTAATGCAACAAGCTTTGAAAAATAGCGTAAGGGATAAAGCCATTAAGGCCGGATCTACTATTATTTATCTTAAAGAGGGTAAGGTGATCGAAGAAGACCCAAAAACGCAATCAAAAAGGATACTGAAAAAAGAATACAGTCTTTAATGCCTACATTATATATTCTTGCCGGGCCTAACGGTGCGGGAAAAACCAGTTATTATTTTACAGCTCTTAATAAACTATTTATTCACCAAGGCCTTCCTTTTATTAATCTTGATGTTATTGCCAAAGATGAAATGGGGGGCTACTCTCCTGAAAATTTTGCCCGTGCAGAAATGCTATATCGGGAACGAATTGGGATCTTGCTAAAGAACGGCGATGATTTTATTATTGAAAGCAATCTTGCCAAAAGCTCAGATTATGAATGGATAGAAAAAATGATCTAAAGAGGTTATGAATTGATTTTATTTTTTATGTACTGATGATGTCAACATTAATATTAAAAGAGTGCAAAGAAGAGTAAAAGAAGGTGGGCATAATATTCCACCGGAAATTATTATTCACCGGTATAAGATGGGCCTTGTTTATCTAAAAGGAAAATTTCATTTGTTTAACGAAATTTATTTTATTGATAATTCTGCAGATGAAGCAATTATGGTAGCAAATATTAAGAAAGGTAAATTATCGGAGTTTACAAAAAAATCTCCCAAATGGCTCAATGAAGTTCTATTTATAGCAAGAAGAATGAAATCGGGCTAACAAAATAAGATTCTTCAATTAAAACCTGTCCGGTAGGTAGGTTGCCTTCATTTCAAATAATTGCTGACGAAATAAATTAATAAGAGTAATTTTATTAATCAGATCATACAAGATATGGATACTTGAATAAAGAATGAGTTTAATGTATGGATGCGGATTCTATGCCGCAGCAACAATTGGATTTGCATCCTAAATCAGTGCAAAACCTCATTGTAAATTTTAGCGAATGGCTTAATTAAAAAAATTAAAGATCCAGGGAAACTTAGCTGTGCAGTAGATGGACATTTATTCAGGTTTTGTGTTTATGATTTGCAAAATAAAATATTATCATGCCAGGGCATTAAAAATAATCGCATTATGCAACGACTGAAATTTTTTTGTATCTATTTTATCTTTTCCTTTTTTCTTTTTTCCTGTTCTAAAAGCCAGCCATCGCAGCCGGTAACACCCACGCCTCCTACGCCACCCGTTACCACTTATGGGAATATCCAATTTTGGCTGACAGAGGGAAATAAATCTGTTTTGTTTAGCCAGCAACCGGATGTCTCATTTACTAATGCGAGTAATCAGCTTCCATCCATAGAAATTGATTCTACTCAAAAATTTCAATCCATTGATGGTTTTGGATTTTGTCTTACCGATGGAAGCGCCTATTTAATCAATTCAATGGCCGATGCGGATAAAAGCAATCTTCTAAATGAATTATTTTCGACAGATGGTAATTCGATTGGCATCAGCTATATCAGGATAAGTATTGGAGCATCGGACCTAAGTCAAAAGGTTTATACTTTTGATGATGTGCCTGCGGGACAAACGGATCTTCCATTGGCTAAATTTAGTATTGCAGAAGATACAGCTGACCTGATTCCTATTTTAAAAAGTATTTTGCAAATCAATCCGAATATAAAGATCCTGGGTTCGCCATGGTCCGCACCTTCCTGGATGAAAGACAACGACAGCACGAAAGGAGGCAGCCTGCAAAAGCAATATTTTGATGTATATGCCACCTATTTTGTAAAATACATCCAGGCAATGAAATCCTACGGGATCAATATTGATGCAATCACGCCTCAAAATGAGCCATTAAATCCCAACAATAATCCGAGTATGTATATGACTGCTCTGGACCAGGCGGATTTCATAAAGAATAGTCTCGGCCCTGTATTTAAAAATAACAATATTGCGACAAAAATCATTTGTTACGATCACAATGCAGATGAACCACAGTATCCTTTAACCATATTGCAGGATCCCGACGCTAACAAATATGTAGATGGCTCTGCGTTTCATTTATACGCCGGAAACATCTCAGCTTTGTCACAGGTTCACAATGCTTTCCCCGATAAAAATATTTATTTTACGGAGCAGTATACTTCTTCAACTGGTTCTTTTGGAGGCGATCTGTCGTGGGCCATTCAAAACCTGGTTATCGGAGCTACCAAAAACTGGAGCCGGAACGTTTTGGAATGGAACCTCGCTTCTGATCCTAACCTGGGCCCGCACACGGATGGTGGCTGCACTACATGCCTCGGTGCTATAACTGTTAATGGAAATGCAATCACAAGGAATCAATCTTATTACATTATTGCGCATGCTTCTAAATTTGTAAGGCCGGGTTCAATCCGTATTCAATCAACTGACGTTTCGGGCATGGCGAATGTTGCTTTTCTCACTCCGGAAGGGAAAAAAGTTTTAATTGTTTTAAATACCGGCAGCCAATTGCAGCAATTCAATATTAAGTTTGATGGAACAATCGCTTCCACATCACTTAATGGAGGTTCGGTTGGTACTTATATTTGGTAAAAGGAATCTGGCATTCTTTTTTCGGATGTGCTTTACTGCCTATGATAACTAAGAATTTGAGTTATTTGTAGGTTTACTGCTATTATTTATTCCCGTATATTTATTTCTGACAAACAATTAATTTTGGGTACATTCCAAATTATCGCCGGTTGGGGGACACGACACAATTAATTTTTGCCCTTAATTTTTATTTTTAAAACGCTTAAATTACGCAAGTAACACAGGTGAACAATCCTGCGTTTGCATCGAAAATTATAACCGGTTTGAATATGTCTCAACGTTTAAAGGCAAGAATTATGAAATACTTTTTAATCTGCATTTTAGTGGCCGGCTGCTCCACTTCCGGAAAGATAAATCAGGAATCCTATAACGAGCCTCACCGTCCGCAGATTCATTTTTCTCCCAAGGAACATTGGATGAACGATCCGAATGGAATGGTCTATTATAAAGGTACTTACCATTTGTTTTTCCAGTATTACCCTGACAGCACAGTTTGGGGCCCAATGCATTGGGGGCATGCCACCAGCAAAGATTTGATACATTGGGAGCAACAGCCGATCGCGCTTTATCCTGATAGTTTAGGCTATATTTTTTCAGGAAGCGCCGTAATTGATAAGGACAACACTTCAGGTTTTGGTAAAAACGGAATTGCGCCTATGGTTGCTATTTTCACTCATCATGATCCGAAAGGGGAAAAAGAAGGAAGAAATGATTTTCAGAATCAAAGTCTTGCTTACAGTCTTGATCAAGGAAAAACGTGGGTAAAATATGACGGGAATCCTGTTTTAAAAAATCCCGGCATTAAAGATTTTCGCGATCCGAAAGTGCATTGGTTTGAGGAAGGAAAAAAATGGATTATGGCATTAGCCGCCTCAGACAGGATTATTTTTTATTCTTCCAAAGATTTAAAAACATGGAATAAAGAAAGCGAATTTGGAAAAGAAGTGGGCGCTCATGGAGGCGTTTGGGAATGCCCGGATATTTTTCCACTGGAATACATGGGGAAAAGGTTTGGATATTAATTGTAAACATTAATCCGGGTGGCCCTAATGGCGGTTCTGCTACGCAATATTTCACAGGAGACTTTGATGGGAAAACGTTTTCACCGTATCAAACCGATACCAGGTGGCTGGATTATGGACCGGATGAATATGCGGGTGTTACGTGGTCAAATACCGGCGAAAGAAAAATATTTTTAGGATGGATGAGCAACTGGCAGTATGCCAACGTAGTTCCAACAGAAAAATGGCGAAGCGCTATGACGATCCCGAGAGAACTGGCTCTCGAAAAAGAAGGTGAAAAATACATCGTGACTTCGCAGCCTGTAAAAGAACTTGATGTATTGGATAAATCAACGGTAAAGTTAAAAGATATTAATGCCAGTGATTTTGGTCTGACAGCCAAAATAGGAAAAATTTCAGGCCCCGCTTATTTGAAGATTTCTTCCGATAAAATCAAAAGCTTTTCAATTACACTTTCAAATACA
>Ga0134126_10000695_pt1 | contig 42349 bp, 33 predicted proteins | sample KB31752_FD_96881 | JGI IMG/M metagenome (GOLD analysis project Ga0134126, IMG submission 96881) | Terrestrial soil microbial communities with excess Nitrogen fertilizer from Kellogg Biological Station, Michigan, USA - KB3-175-2 | ecosystem: Environmental > Terrestrial > Soil > Unclassified ...
AGGCCTAACTCCGGCACGAAATCGCTCGCTTTCAATCCGGCTCGATCGAACACCACCTTGCGCGCCAGACTGTAGCCGTTGGAGTGCAGGCCGGTGCTGGCCAGGCCGAGCACCACGTCGCCGACCTGAATGGCGCGGCCGTTGATGATGTGATCGCGTTCGACGACGCCGACGCAGAAGCCGGCCATGTCGTAATCGCCCGACTGATAAAAGTCCGGCAGAATGGCCGTCTCGCCGCCGACAAGCGCGCAATCCGCTTCCATGCAGCCATCGCTGATGCCCTTGATGAGATCGCGCGTCAGGGCCGGATCGTCTTTCGGCATCGCCAGGTAATCGAGGAACATCAGCGGTTCGCCGCCGGTACACAGACAATCGTTAACCGACATCGCCACCAGATCGATGCCGACCGTGTCGTGTTTGCCCATCAGCGAAGCGATTTTGAGTTTGCTGCCGACGCCATCGGTGGAAGAAACGAGTACGGGATGGCGATAGTTGCGCGCGAACAGGCGGGTGTTGTAATCGAGGCTGAACAGACTGGCGAAACCGCCGAAGCCATCAAGGACGCGCGGCGTATGCGTGCGACGCAGATACGGCACCATGCCGGCGAGGGTCTGCTCGTACACATCGAGATCCAACCCTGCGGACTTGTAGTTCAAAGGCGGCTTTTCCATACTGGCATCATAGAAAATCCGAAATCCGAAGCACGAAATCCGAAAGAAATCTCAAAAACGAAATCCAAAATCCTCACCCGCTGCGCGGGAAATCCGAAATCCGAAACTCGAAATCCGAAAGAAATCTCAAAAACGAAATCCAAAATCGAAAACAGGGCAGCGAACGGTTTCAATATTGGGTATTCTGGTTTGAGATTTCTTTCGGATTTCGGATTTCGGATTTCGGATTTCGGATTTCGGATTTCCCGCGCAGCGGGTGAGGATTTCCCGCGCAGTGGGTGAGGATTTCGGATTCTTTCACTTAGGCAGCTCGTGGCGGTGTGCGCTCGGGATGCGGAATGGGCTGGTCGAGCAGATACCACAAGTCGGTTCCCAGCGCGGACAGCATGGCATCGAGATCGCTGGCCAGAAGTTGGTCGCGCGTCAGGTCCAGCCAGGTTAGGCAAGTGCGATCCCACAACAGACGCACGGCGTAGGAGTCGGCCGCCTGGCGCTGAATGCGGATGCCGAAATGCGCCGGAGCCGGTCCACGAAAACGCACGCCTTCGGGCAATTCCCAGACACGCTCCGCGTCCTCCGAATCGTCCGCGTCCCAGCGCAGCGACATGGCCGGCAGATGCGGCTCAAATGTCGTGTCGAAGTAACAACGCACGACCTCGGGCGCAGGCAGAGTCTGAGTCATCGCTCTCCTCCTCCACTTTGCTGCCAGCCCGCAGCGCCAGCAAGGGAGTCCCTTGCTGGCGCTGCGGGCTGGTAAGGACGGCCCACGCTATCCATTACCTCGCGAAATCGTCCGCGCCGGCGGTGGCGTCGCGGCACCGCGGGGAGCGATGGGGCCAGCCGATCGTTTCAGTTCCTCGAACAAAGGCGCTGCCTTATCCGGATGCTCGGTTAAATACCAGGCCAGAGCGCCAAAAAACATCTCCATTTGGCCGACGTACTCCTCGGCCATGCGCGGGGCCGAAGCGCCAAACAAGCGCGTCACCAGATTGACGGCCCGGCTGTCGGTGTGCAGAATCAGATCCATCTGATGCCGTATCGCCGTTTTGCCGCCGCCATCCGTGCCTTCCTGATGATTGAGGACCACGACGGCGCGGATCGGCACCGACGGCAGCATGAGGCTGGGCTTCACTTTGCCCTCCGCGTACCAGACCCGTTGACGAGGCGTGCGTAGAATCGTCTGCCAGTGGACTTCGCCATTCTGCGCATCCTTCCAGGTGAAATTGCCTTCGCCGTAGGATTGAATGTCGGTACACTTGGCTCCCAGGCCGCGCCACAACTTCACCGCCTGATCGGGATGGTCGAGCAGCCAATAATACAGGGCCGGCCGGCAATGGAAGGCTTCGAGCGGCCCGCGTGAGGATAGCGTCGGATGTTCGAGGACCGCGCGAACGCGCTCGCGCATCGGCGGCGCCAACTCTTCCAGCGGCACTGGAGCGGCAACGAAACCTTGCGACGGAGCAACCGGACGAGACATCGAGACATGCGGAGGACTATTCAGTGGAACCGGCGTCCCGCCGGTCGATTGGGCTTGCGCCCCGGCCGCGCACCCCATCATCAACAACCATCCCAACGCCTTGCGACGGCATCCCATCAGCCACCTCGCGATCGATGCGGATCTTCAAACGACTCCTGGCGCGCACACGCAATTATCATCGAATACCGATCGCGCCGGCATGAAGGATTTTGCCGCGATTTCCGTTGCGGGAGTGCCCTTGTTCCCGCGCACGCTCCAGGGCTATAATCCCGCTCCCTGGAATTGTCCAGGGCATTCCAACCAGCAAGGCAATCCCTTGCTGGCGCTGCGGGCTGGCAATCCCGTCTTGCCAGCCCGCAGCGCCAGCAAGGAAACCCATGCTGGCGCTGCGGGCTGGCGAGCGAGGAGAGGTCATGGCAGGACGCGGTGTTTGGAGCAGGAAGTTCCTCGGCGGACTGTTGATCGTCTTCGTTCTGGGCTGCGCCGCCGTGGCCTGGAGGGAACGATCGACCTTGTTGTCCTGGTTTTACCTCCACAATCTGACCCGCGCGACGCCCGACAAGCGCGAGCGCTGGGTCGAACGGGTGGCGAATCTGGGCGAGACAGCCATTCCCGGATTGTTCAACTGCCTGACGCGGCCAGATGCACAGGTTTGCGACAACGCTCGCGCGGTCCTCGAACGAATGACGCACGGCTGGGGCAGTGGAGATGCACGCACCGTGGATCTCGCTTTGCGGCTGGCCCGCGAGTTCACGCGGTTCAGCCCGGCGGGACAGCGGCAAGCATTGAATCTTGCGGTCGGCTGGTTCACCAACTCAGGCGGCGGCAATACCGGCAAGCTCGTCTCCGCCTGTTCGCGTCTGGTGGGCGAGGCAGCTGGCACGGCCGATGCCGAGGTGCAAACCAGCGCCCTGGAATTGTGTGGCATTCTCCTGAGTCAGCCCGACGGCAGTGAAGTGTTGCGTCCCGGTCAAGATTTGATCCGCGCTGCCCTGCACAGCAGCACGGTGGAAAATCGCTTGCGCGCCATTCGTCTGACGCTGCATCCGGGCATGGCAGACTTGCTGGAACAAGTGGTTGTGCTTCTCAACGATGAATCACCGCTCGTCCGCCGCGCCGCGCTGTTGACCGTCGGCCCGGCGCGCGGCGTGATTCACGATGACCAACTCTTACCTTGCTTGCACGATCCCGATCCCGAGGTGCGCCACCTCTGCGAAGCGGCGTTGGGGGGCCGTGGTCTGCGCCCGGAATATCTCGAATTGGGCCGACTTCTGACCGATCCTCAGCCGGCGACTCGCTTGCAAGTTCTCGATCGTCTGCGCGGCTCAACCGAACTCGATCCGGGGCTTTGGCTGCGTCGTCTCAGTCACGATCCGTCGCCCTCGGTTCGCGTCGCCGCCATGCGTGCCATGACGCAGCAATCCTTCGTCGATTTGAGCGATCGCATCGATCAGATGGCCCGCACCGATCCCAGTCCAACGGTGTGCCAGTTGGCCCATTTTTACCTGAACTGCCCGCGTCCTCGCGCACACACTTCGGGCAAACCGTAGCACGTTACTTGACTTCGACGACATCAACGACGATGCAGGAAATGTTATCGCGCGAGCCGGAATCGAGGGCCAGCTGCCCCAGACCATCGGCGCATTCCTGCACGTTTTCCTTCTGCGCCATGAAGTCGAGCAATTGTTCATCGGAAACGACGCCGCTCAGCCCATCGGTGCAGAGTAGAAAACGATCGCCGGCCTGAATCTGCACGACCTTCACATCCGGTCCCTCGCCAACCTCAGGCGAGCCGAGATATTTCCACAGCACATTGCGATAGCGATGGACCCGCGCCTCGGCGGCAGAGATGGTCTTGGCTTCCACGAGCGCCTGCGCAATGGAGTGATCGACGGTCAGCTGCTCGATCTTCTTACCGTGAATCTGATAAACCCGACTGTCGCCCATGCCGGCCACATAGAGGATCGAGCTGCCCTTGCGCCACACGGACACGACAATGGTTGTGCCCATGTTCTTCAGTTCGCGGTCGAGGGCGGCCATGGCCATGATTTCTTCGTTGGCCTGAACGATGGAGCGGCGAATGATGGTTTTGGTTTCGTCATTGCTGACGGCGCCGCTGAGATATTTCTTGAGTTCGCGGGGCACGATCTCGATGGCTCGCTTGCTGGCGACCTCGCCGGCCGCCTGTCCGCCCATGCCGTCGGCCACCAGACATACGGTCATGTCCGGGAACGGCTTGACGTCGATGGAATCTTCATTGTTTTCGCGGTAATTGCCCAACAATGTGCATTTGCCGATATTCAACGTCAGGGCCATGGCCACCTCGTAGTATCGCGGGATTGATTGGGCCAGCCAGGATCATCCAGCATCGGCCGCCCGCGATCAATCCTAACGCGTCCGCGCCATTTTGCCAGCCTTTCTCCGTCGAAGGGACTGTCTTCCTAACTATACGCCCCCTTGAAGGCGTGAGCAACTGAAACAGTCACCGTCAGGCATCAGTCGCAATGCAGGAATCAGTCGCAATGCAGGAGTCAGGGATCAGGAGTCAGGAGTCAGGAGTCAGCGAACTGCGCCCTGACTCCTGACTCCTGTCTCCTGATCCCTGACTCCTGATCCCTGATTCCTGACTACGACTGCTCTTCCTTGACCGTCTTCGTTCGCTCCCTTTATAATGCGGCTAGTCTTCCTCGGCGGCAAACGATCGATACGGAACGGGTTCCTGAATGAACGCCTGCGCCGCTGAGAGAGCAAACCTCGTCAGGTGAAAGTGAGGCTACCGTGCCGGTCCAGATGGAGCTGAAGCGCATCATCATCAGCGAAATCCACGAACAGCAGGTCATCATGCTCAAGGAGGTGGAAGGCGATCGCAGTTTCTCCATCATGATCGGTATCTTCGAGGCCACCAGCATCGACCGCCGTGTTAAACACCTGCCTTCGCCGCGTCCCCTGACGCACGATCTCGTTGCCGCCGTCGTCGAGAACATGGGCGGCGAACTGCGCGATATTTACATCAGCGAATTACGCGATCACACCTACTACGCCAAGCTGCGTATCCGGCTCAACGGCGAAATGGTCGATGTCGATTGCCGGCCCAGCGACGCCATCGCCCTGGCCGTCACCGCCAGCGTGCCCATCTACGTCTCCGAGGACGTGCTTGAGGAAGTGTGCGGCGAGTGACATAGCTTATCAGCCCGCAGCGCCAGCAAGGGACGAAAGTTCCCCTTGCTGGCGCTGCGGGCTGGTAAAAAATCATCTTCTGTTGCCTAAATTAGCTCGTTAATTCCCCATCGCAGCGCCACGACAAAACTGCTCTGGCATCGCTTGGACGGAACGCTTATAGAGGAGGCGTCCCAAGCTGATGGGTTGCCGGAATAGAGTCGAGCTTCGTTACCGAATCCATGCCGCCGCATCCGCTCGTCTTCTCCGAGGGGTTTCCTTGTTTTCTCCGGACCGGGTGCCGCCATGCCGATTGCACAGTCCGCTCGCATTCATCCCACGGCCGTGATCGCGCCGGAAGCCGACCTGGGCGAGGACGTCCAGGTCGATCCTCATGTGGTCATTGAAGGAGAGGTTCGCGTCGGTCCCGGCTGCGTGCTGCGGCCGGGCGTCCAACTCATCGGCCCGATGACAATGGGTTGTCATAATACTGTTTACAGCGGTGCCGTACTCGGCGAACGACCGCAGCACATTCACTATGCCGGCGAGCCGACGCGCCTGGTGATTGGCGATCACAATATCATCCGCGAACATGTGACCATCCATCGCGGCACGACCAACACATGGGAGACACGCATTGGCAGTCATAACTTCTTGATGGCCAATGCCCATGTGGCCCACGATTGCCGGATCGGCGATCACTGCATCCTCGCCAACGGTGCATTGATGGGCGGGCATGCCACCTTGGAGAACAACGTCTATTTGTCGGGCAATTGCGCCTTGCATCAGTTCGTTCGCGTTGGTCGATTGGCGCTGCTTAGCGGCGTGTCGGCCGCGACCAAGGACATTCCGCCGTTCATCATCCAGCAGCGCATCAACTGTGTCGTCGGCGTCAACGTCGTCGGCATGCGTCGCGCCGGCGTTCCCACGGCGCACATCGACGCGGTTCGCCGCGCCTTTCACCTGCTCTATCGCAGTCATATGCTGATTCCGGCCGCGCTGAGCCAGATCGAGCGTGACCTGGGAGATGTGGCCGAGGTTGCCCAGATGGTCGCTTTCATCCGCGCCTCGACACGCGGCATCGTCTTGCAAATGGATCGTGAAGCAGCCGCTTAACAAAATCCGAAACTCGAAACTCGAAATCCGAAAGAAACTCCAAGTTCAAAATCCGAAATGCCCAAACGCGACGAGAAACGGTTTGGGTTTTTTGGATTTCTTCTTTCGATTTTCTTTCGGATTTCGAGTTTGGGATTTCGGATTTATTGATTCAACTCCTTGACGACTTGCGCGACCAGTTCCGGCTTATCTTGCTGCTGTAGATGATCAATGCGCGATTGCGGCACGCCCAGCTTTTGCATGGCGGAGATAATTCGCGCCCATACTCCTTGCCGTTTCTTGCCCGTACTCAGGTACAATTCGCCGACCAACTCCGCCAGACGCTGGAGTTGAAGCGTGTCCTGGTTGTTGTAATAGCGTTTGATGATCTTTTGCTGATACGGCGTGAAATCGGCCATGATCCCTCCCGTCTCCTGATTGTGGCCCGCACTCGTAGGTCCGGCGAGCCGAGCCGGACTGCCAGTCCGGCTCGGCTCGCGGCACCTATCTGTAGGTCCGGCGAGCCGAGCCGGACTGCCAGTGCCGCTCGGCTCGCGGCACCTACTGGCCGTAGGTCCGGCGAGCCGAGCCGGACTTTGCCTTCACAAGTGCCGCTCGGCTCGCGGCACCTACTCAACCTGTTACTGGCTTAGCCTGTGCAATCGCGCTTCATCCGTCAAGGCAGATCGATCTATCATCCACCAAACGTCGCTGATTCAAGGATCGCGTTTTACGGTTCGCGCGGATCGTCGCGTCCCCTCTTGGTCAAAAACTGCCGACTCGTGACGATCCCTTCAACCAGGCTGCCGAACGAATAGCCATCGGACGCCAGCCGGCTCCGCATCGCGTCGAGCGCTTTCTTATCCGAAAGCAGCAGACCGCGCCCCAGGGCGTACGAGAAGAGCTTGCTACACAGGTTATCGACAAAATCGTCCTGCCGTTTCTCGCGCAAATACTCGCGTAAGCCCGGAAGTCCAGTATGATCGCTGCCGTCGGGGAAGGTCGCGGCGGTCTGAACCGGATGGCCTCCCAGGTCTTTCTCGCGGCGTTCGCCGATCGGCCCAAAGCCTTCAAAGACCAAGCCGACCGAATCGAAACGGCGGTGGCAAACAGCGCAATTCTTGTCGGCGCGATGCCGCGCGAGAACTTGCGGCAGCGTCAATTCCCCCAATTTCGCCTCATCCTTTGGCAGTTCGGGAACGGTCGGCGGTGGGGGCGGAATTGTCTCGCCCAGCAATCGGCGAACAACCCAGTAACCGCGCTTGACAGGGCTGGTGCGCAGCCCCGGCGCGTTTTTGGTGAGGAAAACCGCCATCGGCAGCACCCCGCCACGGCCATAGCGCCGCGCATCGGCGACATGGACCCATCCGTCAGATTCCTTCGCCGGCTTGGGCATGCCATAATGCTGCGCGAGCGGTCGATTGACGAAGGTATCGTTTCCGTACACCAGATCGAGGATAGAGCGATTCCGCTGGGCCATGTCGAGAAAATAGCGGATCGGTTCTTCAAACATCGCCTGACGCAATTCATTGGTGAAAGTCGGGAACCGTTGACGATCAACGCTGTTGTGTTCTTCAAAACGGCGGAAATCGAGCCAGTTGCCGCCGAACTCGGTGGCCAATCCGCGCACGCGCGAATCGCGCAGCATACGCCGCGACTGAGCCTTCAATACCTCCGGTTGATGCAAGTCTCCCGCCGCGGCGTGGGCCAGCAATTCGGCATCGGGCATGCTCGACCACAGGAAATAGCTCAACCGGCTGGCCAGGGCATAATCCGAGAGCGGCCGTATGGCCGTGCCCTCGGCCGCGAGATCAAAGCGGTAGCAGAAATGAGGAGACAGCAGCACCGTAACAAGAGTATCGCGCAGCGCCTCGTCATGTCCCAACTCGTCCTTGCGGCGGAGGGTGCGATAAAAGGTCCGTATCTCCTCGCGCTCGGCCTTCGACAGAGGCCGGCGATAGGCTCGCTCGGCGAACTGCACGAGGGCCGTGAGATGACTTGGTTCAGCGGTCAGGCGGTCGCGTTCCACCCGGCGAATGTCCGTCGAGATGCTCGCGAAATAGGTTTCGATCGCCTCCAACGCCGCATCATTAGCACCGGCTTGGCGTGCCTTGGCCCGATACGCTTTGGCCAGGCGATCCATCTTTGCCTCGGAAGCGGCGTCTTTGTCCTCGGAACGCGCGAAATCGAACTCGGCTTCGCGCAGAAAGCGCGGCGGTTCGGCACGCTCGAAGAAGATGAAATCCTTGTATTGCCGCATCGGCGTCCGCGTGACGAAATTTAACTCGTGCCATAACGTGTCGAGTTGGCGTCGTTGCGGTTCATCGAGAATCAATTCGCAGAGGGGTTGATCGTCGCGAAAGTAGCCGTGCATGAGATGAAAGCCGGCCGTGAGCGGCCGTCCCTTCCCGGCCCCCTTGGGGTCGAAATACGGGCCACGATCAGAGACGAAAAAAGTATCAGGAAAGACCTCACAGAATCGCTCAAGCTCCTTCCGCAATCGCCGTTCGTTCTCCGCGCCGGTTTCCTTCGCCTCAAATAACTTCGCCAAGCCCGCGTCCGCATTCGTGAGTTGATCGGCCATCTTCCGTAAATCAGATAATACTACTCCTGAATAGATTCTGTGCTGGCTCGCCAGTTGGCGATTCATTCCCAAAACGAACGGCTGACTGCCGGCGGAAATTCCCTTGGTGTGCAGCTTGACGATTTTGGGTTTGAGCTGCCGGCGCAGACGCAAAACCACATCGCGCATCCGTTCGCAACCCGGCCGCGTCTCGGTTGTTTTGTCCGGCCCCGGTAGCTCACGCCACATTTTCCGCACCACCGCGAGCGGCCCCGATTTCATCTCGCCTTCGGCCAGGATAGACCAAATCATTGCCAGATACTTCGCGCTCAAACCCGCCTCCGTCGCGATACGATTCATCGCCGCATCGGGCTGGCCGAGCGCAGCGCGATGGCGATACTTCCAGGCGGCGAAAAAATAGTCGGCGACATCAACCTTGTGATGCTCGTAGAAATCGATAATGCGATGAACGCAATACTTATCGCGGTCGGTGTCGGTGACAACGGGATGCGGCGCGAAGACGAATCCCTCCGGTTTGAGGACAACATGGTCGGCGATCCGTCGCGCGGCCGCCAGGTATTTTTTGAGCAACGCCGGCGACATGGCGAGGGATTCGCCCGAATTGTCAAAACCCGCTTCGTTGGCCGGATCGACCGGAAATTCGCGGGTTGGCCGAATGTCCACGCCGGTCAGATCGCGGATTGTGTAATCGAACTCGGCATTGCTCAGGCGACGAGCCAGGACCGTGCCCGGATCGCCGGCGTTTCGATTCGCTTCCCGCTCGCGCATCTGGCGAATCCAGCCGATCATCGCGGCCCGCTCGCTGGCCTTGGGCTGGCGCGACGCCTCTTCCGGGGGCATCTCTTGCGCTTGCAGACGTTCGAGTACCATCCCCCACGAACGCGCATTCTTCGCCATCGCCGTCAGCGTCGAATCGCGACTGAGATCGAGAGAGGCTTTCGGCTTTTTGGGACCGTGACACGATAAGCAGTAGCGATTGAGGAACGGCTGCACCTGCGTTGAAAACCGCTGTTCGAGCGAAGCAGCAGCCGGCGCGGGATTCGCTTGCGCCTGGGAATCGCTTTCCTTCTCCGTGCCCGAAGTCGCTTCCTTCGACGGCGGCACTTCACCAATAGAGACATAGCGAGGGGACAATTTTTCGGGGTGGCGTGTTGGTGTGCGCAGTTCAATCAGCCGCCGTTTCGGAGCCGGTGCCGCGTCCGAGAGAACTTTCCCGACGCGCACGCGCAGCGCCCACACGTCTTGCGGCTTGAGTTGGGCGAAGTGGATGACGCCGGCATCCTCACCGGCGAAGCCGGTGCCCTTGCGTTCACCCGCCAATCGCAGCGCCTCACGCACACGCTGACCCAGCGCCCAACGCGGCTCGCCTTTGACTTGTCCCAGCAGCGTCAGATATTCCACATCTTGCTGGCCTCGACGAAACGCTTTCAGGCGGATCGAGGGAATTGGCTCGCGCTCCTTGGCATTGCGGCCGGGATAGAACAGAGAGAGTGAATCGGCGCGTCGCCATGAATTGCCGTTGCCGACCGTCTGCCACGGCAAAACGCCATCGCTGCCCAGCGCCCACGAGTCGAGCGACCAGCCAACGGCCTGCATGTTACCTTCCTCAATGGCGTTGCTACCGCCGTATTCGACGACCAACTCGCCGTTGGCTATTTTGCGATCGAACACGAGACGAGGATAGTGCCGCATCGCGCCGCCGACGACGTTGTAATCGAGCAGGCCATCCAGAGTATCGCGCTGCCATTGCGGTCGGGAAATGTCGCAGCGAAACACCAGCTTGGCCTGACCGGGCGCTTGATTGCGGCCCTCGTGAAACGCCTCGCCGAAATAGTGCAGCGCCCAGAAATCCTGAAAACTGGCTGGCTCATCGAGCAGCCACGGCGACGTACCGCGCGACCAACCGTTGCGTTTGAAATCGACCTTGCCATTAAAAAACACATGGAAAAGCGAGTCGTGCCAGTTCTTGGCCTGGAAATGCTCGGTCATCTGCCGGGACACTTCCACGAAATTACGGCGATAGCTGGCCGGAAACGCTTGATCGGCCCAGTAGGAGCCGTTGTAATTGCCGGCCATCGGCGTGGGCCAGTTCTCGAACATCGGCAGATAGAACCCCTCAATCGGCACACTGCGGCGCGGCAGGTCGGCGAACGCGGAGCCATCGAAGTAGGGACCGAAACGGCGATCCCATGCGGACCAGTCGAGCTTGCGGCCATCCCAACCGGGGGCGCAGCCATCATGGACCGAACCGTTATGCGAATACGGCACCCGGTTGAGAAACGTGCGATGCCGGTGCGCCAGACGATAGTAATCGCGTTCGTTGCCCGGCAGCCCGTAGCAGTTCATCTCCGGCAGAAAGCTCAGATAGTCCGGCAAGGTGAAATCCCACACGCGCAGCGATACATCGAGAGCGAGCGTCTGCTCGCCGGCTTCGAGCGTGAGTCGGCCCTTGTAGTCGCCGGCCTTGACCTTGTGCGGCACGTAAATCTCGGCGTGAAGGCTGGCGCTCTTTTGCCCTTCGATATTCTCGCCGTTTGCAGGTACGCTTAGAGTGCCGGACAGAGGAACGATGGGATCAGGCAATGGCCCCTTTTTCGAGTTGACATGGTGATAATTCCCCCAGGCAACCTGGATCTTATCGCCGCCCTCACCCTGGAACGTCAGTTTGGGGCGAACGCCCTTGATATTGCCGCGCAGCAGCACCTGAAAAGCGATGAATTCATTGCGAGCCGCGTGCAGGCGGATGCGTTTATCTTTGGCGCTCCACAGATGATTAGCGGCAAGGTAGCCGTCCGGCTGTTGCGGGATCATTTTGCTCGCAACCGGATGCACTTTGTCCAGTTCATCGAGAATCGCAATCTCCGTTTCGCCCAGACGCGGCATTGGCGCTTGTTCCAAAAATGGCTTTGGCGACACACCGGGCAACGGCGCGGCGGTCTTGTCGGACACGCGCACCTTGGCCGTGGCCGTAGGTCCGACGTTGCCGGCGCCATCGACGGCGCGGACGCTGATAGCCACCTCGATGCCGGGTTTCAGCCGAAGATCACGCAGGTGCATCAGCACGCGCTCGCCGTGTTTGCCGGCTATCGGGATGAGGTAGCGCGGTACTTCCTTGCCGTCCACGGTGACAAAGAACCCCACCGTCCCGGCCGTTCCTTCGTCCGCTGGCGTGGTCCAGGAAACCCACGCCTCGCCCGCCGGCAATTCCTTGACTTCCGACCGCAGATTCATCGGAGCCGCCGGCGGCTGTTTATCCTCCGCTCCCAGAAAGACGGTGAGATAAGGAGCCGTCTTCGCCCCGGATTCGCGGCTGTGAGCAAAGCGATTGGGGAAAAGGCGGAAGGTAAATTTATCACCGTCACGGGTCCACTCGGAGCCAGTGTCATCGAACAGCAAGAAACCGTGACTGATCCCGGCCACGCGCGCAGCGACGACAGCGGGATCCACCGCCACGCGCTGCCAACCGCGCGCGTCTGGTGGAAAAGCATCGGCCATCCGCCAGAGCGTTCCGCCCTCGCCAAGCATGACGCTGCACAAATCGCTGCCTACCACGGTCCACGGCACATCGGGATGACGCTGATGATTATGCGTCGAACTGCCTTTCTGCGGCGCGTAGCGCGGCGAGGTGCCTTCGACCCATTCGCTGCCGAAACTGCCGACGGTGATCCGTCGCAAAGGCGGAGTCTTTTCGCCCACATGGTGTAGATGCAGCGTCGCGCCCTGAATGACGCGACCGCGTAGCGCTTTCGGATCGATGTCAATGAGGCTCATTTCCTGGTGCGATTTCAGCTTGAGTTGCGATGCGCCGCCGAGGTTGCAATCGGCCTCCTTGCCGACGTTCGAGAACCAGGTATCGCGCGTCACCGGCACACGCACGGCGTCGCCGGTCGGCTTGCGAACTGTCGGCGGTGCCGAGGTTGGCGTGGTCTTTTTCCGCTTCTCCGGCGCGGGGGCCGGCCGGTCATCGAATACCGTGCGCTTGACCTCAGCTATCTTCTGAACGGACAGCCAGCCGCGCAGCAAATAGCCGCTGTTGCGCAGATTCTCCGCCGTCGGCGCAGAGTTGGCCATCGTGCCGTTTACGCCGGGCGTGGGGTGAACATCGTTCTTTCCCAACAGCGTACCGTTCCAGTCCTCCGGCCGGCGTTTGAGAATCTCTTTCTCGTAATCGATGAGCGGAATCGCTCGCTTCTTCGCCAGTTTTCGCAGCGCCTCGTTATAGTCTTTCGCCCTCTGCGGCTGTCCGTGATGCGGCGGAATCGTAGACACGATGGGGATGATGCCGCGTTCAAGCATGAGATCGACTGCCTTGGCCATATCGGTTTCGTAGGCGTTGACGGTTCGCTGAGCCGAAGCGTCATTGGTGCCGAGCATGAGGACGACCATTTGCGGTTTGTAGGTGTCGAGCAGCTTGGCGAGCGGCGGCATATGTTGCTTACCGCCGGCGAGCATCTCATTGATGCGGATGCCGCCGCAGGCTGTGTAGGAACGTCCGCCGTCGGGATGATCGAAGCGCGCCAGCCACCAACCATCGGTATCGTTGTCGGCACCCATGTGCATCCATTTAAGGATGGCCTTGTCTTCCGCCGTCTTGCCCGCGCCGGCGCGCGGCCACTGACTGTAGGGATTCGCATAGGTGATCGAGTCGCCGATGTGCAGCACCACGCCAGGCCGACCGTGAAATTTGTCGGCCGTCTTTTTCATCGCTGCCACATAGTCCCACGGCTGAGGCAATGGTTTTTCTTCGCTGCGGGCCTTTGTGGAGGGAAGGAAACTGGCAAAGAATAGCAGCACAAGAGTGGGTTTGTTTGTCATGATGTTCATCATTGGGTGTGACCGCCTGGAGGCACTAACTTTCTGGGCGAACGGCCGGCGTAAGCCGGCTGGTTTTTGGCCCGTACCAGCCGACTTACGCCGGCCGTTCGCCATTCGGTTACAGGCGTTTAGCGACGCTTCGTAGAGCGTCGCCAAATGGAGGGCACCTGTCAAGGACCAAGAGCCGATCCGCGTAGATGCGTTCTCGGTGGTGGACCTAATCCATTCGCATCTTGAGTTGCTCCAGTGCCGGCCCTTCCGGCGCGAAGAACATGCCACAGGAAGCGTGTACATCATAACCGACTCGCGGAATGATGCGGACCCGAGCATAGGGTAAGCGCGACTGATAGATCTTCGCATTCCGCTGGATGACTTCCTCAGACGACTCGATTCCGTGTCGGCGAGGATCATGCGGGTTGTAGCGAACGATGTTGACGTGGACCATCAACCGCCTGCTTTCCAGGGCATCGCAAATGGCATGAACGTCGGCTTCGCTGTCATTCTCTCCCGCGATGAACGCATAGTGGATTTTGCAGACCTTGTAAGTGCTTCGCTGCCACGAAACGAGCCGATCCAGTGCCTCCTTGACCGGAAGCGCTTTCGGCAGCCAACGACGGCGGAAACGCTCGCTCATGCTGTAGAGCGAATAGTAAATCTCAGGGTGATGGATGAGAAAGGTGTCTTCCAAAAGGCGGTCGCCCAGTTGTCTGGGAAAGATGGTCGAGAGCAAGTAGCGCGGCCGAAGTCGTAGGGCCACGGCTCGCTGGGCCAGTTCACCGAGCAGTTCGTCGGCATGCGCCAGCAAAACCGGATTGGCCAACGGCTCGCCGCGTGCCATGAAATTGAAATGAACCGCCCGCGTAGGCGGTGCCTCACGGCGATAGTAATCGAGTACCGTCTCGGCCTGTTCGATAAATTCCTCGTGAGTCACGTCGCGCAGGCGAGTTTGTCCGGTGGCCGTCAGGTGACACATGCGACAACCTTGATCGCAGCCTGTTTGCGAGGATAGATAGACCACGAAGTAATCCTGGTTCCGGCGAACGTAGCGGGCCTCGATGCGGCCCACATCGGCCGGCCTGTCCCAGTTGACCGAGGCATCCTGACTGCTTGGGTAGCCCGTGTAATCGGCTGGCAGAGTGTTCGCGGTGATAGACGGTTGCATGACGGTTCTCCTACGCAACATCTTTCAGGGTATTCTCGCATCCCGCCCAGCCATTGCAAGCGTGGTTGGCGCAAAGCGGATTCCCTGCCGACCTGGACCAGCCAGTCTATGGCTGACTACACTACAACACATGAACGGGAGTAAACAATCCATCGAAGAAACGCTCCATTACCACCTCCTTGAGGGGATGCTGCTCCGCCTTGCGCCGCTGCCGGATGCCGACCATTATATCCTCCGGGGTGGCATGCTCATGCGGCTCTGGTTCCGGCCTTATATCCGCCCGGCGGCCGATCTCGACCTTGTGTCCACTTTGCCGTTCAACGTGGAAGATACGGCTCGGCGGTTCCTCCCGCTGCTGGCGGATCGGGGCGTTGACGACGGCGTGATTTTCGACACCGAGAGGTTTCGCGTTGAAGGCATCTGGCTGAACACCGACTTTCCCGGCGTGCGACTGTTCGCCAGCGGGGAAGTCGATGGAGTTGAGGACGATGTCAGTGTGGATATAACCTTTGGCGAGCCGCTGGTGCCGGTGCCGAAACTCGGCGAGTATCCGATGCTTGGGCGCGGGCTGACCGCGCGCCTTTGGATGTGCCGGCCCGAGACGATTGTGGGGCGAAAGCTGCATGCCCTGCTGCACATGGGGAGACAGCATTGGCGTCCCAAGGATTTGAACGATATTCGCTTGCTCCTGGACCATGTGCCGATGAACCACGCTGATCTGCCGGAAGCGATTGCCGCTTCCTTCACCAGCCGGGGAAACACGACAGCCGACGCCCGCACTCTCTTCACCCGCGATTCGTGGTGGACCATGAAAATGTCGGCGGCACGCTGGCAGGACTTCGTCAAGGAATCCCGAGAACAACAGGTGCCGGGAAACCTTGCGCGGGTCGTCGCGGAGGTTGCCGAGCGATTACACCCCATTTTGGAGCGCTTGCCATGAGCGTCAACAAGGCACGAGCTTTTCTCGAAGACATCCTCGCTCATCCCGACGATGATACGCCACGCCTCATCTTCGCCGACTGGCTGGAGGAGGAGCAAGGCGATAGTGTTCGTGCCGAGTTCATCCGCGTGCAGATTGAGCGCACCCGCCTGCCGAAATGGGATGCACGCCAGGTTGGATTGCGATTGCGCGAGGATGCCTTGATCGAGCAGCATGGGCGAACGTGGAAAGGGGAATTGCCCCGTATCAAGGGAATTGCCTGGGAGGGGTTTCGTCGCGGCTTCATGGCGACAGCGAAGTTTACCAGCTTCGCGGCCCTCCGAGAGAATGCGAACGCCTGTTGGGCCGCGACACCGATTGAGGCGATTTCGATACGCTGGCCCCGCAAGAGCGAATCCATTGATAATATCGGACTGATCGCCGGACTACGTGAACTGTCCATCAGCGACCGCTTTGCTAATCGGCCCGAGATTGACCGGCTTGCCGAGGCATCCTTGCTGGCAACGCTCCGCATACTAAACATCTCTAATGGCAGCTTGGGAGTTGAAGGATTTCGCCAGCTGGTTACCTCCGCATACCTGTGGAACTTGAAGGCGCTGCGCGTGCCGTCGAATTCCATCGGCAATGGAGGTGTCAGCGCTCTGTTCGATGCCGATTCTCTGACTTCCCTGGAGGAGCTTGACCTATCCGAAGCAGGGAGCTACGGCCGCTACGGCGAAGATCCCCTCGTGCTTGAGGATGGTCTGACGGCGCTAGCCGGATGGCCGGGAATGACACGGATGCGTTCGCTGACGCTATCGGGCAACGCCGTGGGACGAGGCGGACTGCGTGCGCTGCTTCGTTCGCCGCGCGCGACCGGCTTGAAGGAACTGGTTCTCCGTGAAAATGGGTTCAATGGTTCGGGGATGCGGGAGTTCCGTGTCGCTCATCCCGACTTGCAACTGGACATTCTTAATCTGGGCGGGAACCTGCTTAGCGACGAAGGAGCGGCAGAATTGGCGAGCGCTCCGTGCCTGCGCGAATTGAAAGTATTGGAACTGGACCGATGCGAGATGGGGTTGGCCGGCGCTCGACGCTTGGCCAAGGCACCGTTTCTTGGCAGCTTGCGGCAACTGAATGTGAACGAGAACCTTTTCGGCCCAGAAGGGCTGCGTGCCCTTCTCAAAAAGAAGCCGCAAGAACTGCACACGCTTCTGCTGGCTAACAACGATCTCGGCGATGTGGGCGTGTTGCATCTGGCGGATTCTCCTGCTTCGGACACCCTGCTGGAAGTGAATCTTGCTGACAACGCTCTGGGAAATGCTACGGCGCAAGCGCTGGCGAAGTCGAAGCATTTGCGAAACCTGCTCATCCTGCGGCTCAATGACAATTTGATCGGCAATGCGGCCACGGTGGACTTAGTTGACTCCCCACTGGGCAAACGTCTGGCCGTCCTCGACGATGATTGAGTTCTCGAAGTGAGCCGACAGGTGGTGTCAGGAAAGCTTGCGCGAGTCGTCGCGGAGGTTGCCGAGCGATTACATCCCATTTTGGAGCGCTTGCCATGAGCGTCAACAAGGCACGAGCTTTTCTCGAAGACATCCTCGCTCATCCCGACGATGACACGCCACGGCTCATCTTCGCCGACTGGCTAGAGGAGGAGCAGGGTGATAGCGCCCGTGCCGAGTTCATCCGCGTGCAGATTGAGCGCACACGCTTGCCGAAATGGGATGCGCGCCAAGTTCGCCTGCGATTGCGCGAGAAGGCGTTGATCGCTCAGCATGGACAAAAATGGCGGGAGAACCTGCCGCGTATCAAGGGAGTCACCTGGGGGGAATTCCGCCGTGGTTTCGTGGGGAAGGCAACATTTTCCAGTTTCGCGGTATTCCAGGCCAACGCCAGCGCTTGCTGGGCGGCAGCGCCTCTCGAAGCGATGTCGATACGCGGTCCTCGCCGCCGCGAAGCCATTGCCAGCATCGCACCGCTGGCGGGATTGCGGGAACTATCCATCGAAAATAGCCGTATGGATGGCCGCGAAGTTGGACAGTTCGCCGATGCGCCGTTGCTGTCAACGCTCCGCACGTTGAATATCTCGAATTGCCATCTGGGAACGGAGGGATTTCGCCGGCTGGTTGCCTCTGCGCATCTGCGAAATTTGACCGCATTGCGCACGCCGTTGAACTTCATCGGTAATGGAGGCGTCAGCGCCCTGTTCGACGCCGTGGCCCTGGATTCTCTGGAGGAGCTTGACCTGTCCGAAGTGGGAGGGTACGGCCGTTACGGTGAGGATCCCATCATGGAAGAGGTCGGCCTGACGGCGCTAGCAGGATGGCCGGGAATGACTCGGCTGCGCTCCTTGAAGCTGTCGGGCAACGATGTGGGACAAGGGGGGGTGCGTGCATTGCTTCGTTCATCGCGTGCGACCGGCTTGAAGGAACTGGTTCTCCGTGAAAACGGCTTCTTTGGTTCGGCGATACAGGAGTTCAGTGCGGCTCATCCCGAACTACAGTTGGATGTTCTTGATCTCGGCATGAACCTGCTCGGCAACCTCGGAATGGCGGAACTGGCGAGCGCTCCTTGCCTCCGCGAACTGAAAGTATTGGAACTGAATCGATGTGAAATCGAGTTAGCAGGCGCTCGCCGCCTGGCCAACGCACCGTTTCTCGGCAGCTTGCGGCGGCTAAATGTGAACGAGAACCTTTTCGGCCCGGAAGGGCTGCATGCCCTTCTCAAAAAGAAACCGCAAGAACTACACACACTCCTGATGGGCGACAACAATCTGGGTGATGAGGGAATATCCTATCTGGCGAAATCTCCTGCTTCGGACACACTGATGGAAGTGAACCTCGCCTGGAACGAACTGGAAGATGAGGCGGCCGAGACCCTGGCGAAGTCGAAGCACTTGCGAAATTTGCTGATCCTACCGCTACACAATAATCCGATCAGCACGGCGGCTCTGGTTGCCCTGGCTGAATCTCCGCTCGGCAAGCGCCTGGCTGTCCCGGTGGTATCTCCGCTGGGCAAGCATTCGGCTGTACCGAACGCGGACGATGAGGACATCCCATTCTGACCCTGACCCGCCTCGCTTCAAAACAAGCATCTGCATGGTTGGTTCCCTGGATAATTGGATGATTCCAGACGTGAAGAGATAGAAGCCACCGGGGTATTTTGGGTATCTCGTCAGGGAAATTGCTGAGCGATTACACCCCATTTTGGAGCGCTTGCCATGAGCGTCAACAAGGCACGAGTTTTTCTCGAAGACATTCTCGCTCATCCCGACGATGACACGCCACGGCTCATCTTCGCCGACTGGCTGGAGGAGGAGCAAGGCGATAGCGCCCGTGCCGAGTTCATCCGCGTGCAGATTGAGCGCACTCGCCTGCCGAAATGGGATGCGCGCCAGGTCGGATTGCGATTGCGCGAGAAGGCGTTGATCGCTCAGCATGGGCAAAAATGGAAGGGAGAATTGCCCACCATTGACGGGATTAACTGGGAGGAATTTCGTCGCGGTTTCATGGCGACGGCGGCGTTTTCCGATTTCGTGGTCCTTCGAGAGCATGCCAACGCCTGCTGGGCAGCGACACCCCTCGAAGCGATGTCGATACGCGGTCCCCGTCGGAACGAAGACATTGCGAGCATCGCGCCGCTGGCCGGATTGCGGGAATTGGTCATCGAGAATACCCGCATTGACCGCCATGAAGTTGGACAACTCGCCGATGCGTCGTTGCTGTCAACGCTCCGCACGCTGCGAATCAGTAATTGCCACCTGGGTGCGGAGGGGTTTCGCCGGCTGGTTGCTTCCCCGCATCTGCGAAACTTGACCGCATTGCACACGCCGTTGAACTCTATCGGCAATGGTGGCATCAGCGCCCTGTTCGATGCCGTGGCCCTGAATTCTCTGGAGGAACTTGACCTGTCCGAAACAGGGAGTTACGGCCGTACGCGCAGTTACGGTCGCTACGATCGCTACCGCGAGGATCCCGTCATCGAGGCGACGGACTTGGCGACACTGGCGACATGGCCGGGAATGGCGCGGCTGCGCGTACTGACCTTATCAGGGCACAACGTGAGACGCCGCGGGCTGCGTGCGCTGCTGACTTCACCGCATGTTGGCGGCTTGAAGGAATTGACGCTCCGCGCCAACGGACTCGATGCCCAGGCGATGAAAGAATTCGGCTCCGCACGGCCGGAACTGCAATTGGACGTGCTGGATCTCGGCGACAACCTGATTGGAGACATCGGCGCGTCGGACCTGGCCCCTGCTTCGTGCCTCAATGAATTGAAGGTGTTGGAGTTGGACCGGTGCGAGATACGCTTGTCCGGCGCTCGCTGGTTGATTTATGCACCGTTTCTCGGCAGTTTACGGCGACTGAATGTGAACAATAATAGTTTCGGTCCCGAGGGGATGTACAGGCTGCTCGAAATGAAGCCGTCATTCCTTCACACGCTGCTAATGGTCGATAACGATCTCGGCGATGAGGGGGCCGCGCATCTGGCGGAGTCTCCCGCTTCGGCTGGCTTGCTGGAGGTGAACCTCGCTCATAATGGACTGCGGGATCAAGCGGCCCAGGCTCTGAGAAAGTCGAAACACCTCAAGAATCTACTTGCTTTGTGGTTGCATGACAACAAAATCAGCAAGCCGGCCATCACGGCGCTGGCCGATTCTCCCCTGGGCAAGCGGCTGGCTGTTCTGGATGTGCGCGATAGAGGGTGAACCGATGATTCGAGAAGCGGACAGCGAATTCGATGGGCGAGTCGGTTTTTGCGTTGGCACCGGGCGCTGCGGCACCACCTTCCTGGCCGAACTTGCCGGCCGTGAACCGGAGGTCGCTGCTTCGCACGAACGGCTCCGCCTGGGAGCGACCTTCCACATGTTCTGCAAGTGGCACGGCATCGCCATCGATTCGGAAGGGTTCCTTCTCGACCGGGAAGAGGCCATCCGCCGCGATTTGGCGGAGCATCGTTTCTCCTTCGAGTGTAGTGCCCTCCTATCGCATTCGCTGGAAGAACTCTTCACGCGATTTCGCGCCCGCTTCTTGCTGCTGGTCCGGCGGCCGGAGGATACCGTCGCCTCGTTCGCGGTGCGCGGCTGGTTCGTGAAACCCTGTGCCCGCAAGGACTCCAGCCTGCCGCCGAGTTACCGCGAAGGAGAAGAACCACGTCATTTTCTGGGCAGGAATATCCCACACGGCATCGAGTTTGAACGCTGGACACAGCTGACACAGATTGGCCGACTGTCCTGGTTCTGGCAGGCCCGCAACCGTGCCATCCTCAAGCAATTCAGCCGTTTGCCTACGTCGCACTGCCGCATCGAACGGCTGGAATATCTCGATTTTCAGCGTTATCAGGAAGTTGCCGACTTCATGGGCTGGCGCTCGCGGATCGACGCCGGTACGTTCGCCGAACTCATACAGGCCCGCCTCAACGCCGGACCCAACCTTCCCCGGAAGCTCACCGACTGGAACGCGCTCGAAGTTGCGGAGTTCGAGGAACAAGTCGCTCCCGTGGCCGAGGCGCTGGGCTATGAGTATCGCGGGAGGATTCTCGCGGAACAACTCGCCTCGTCGTCAGGAGTGAGCGAGGCGAAACCTCACCTATCGTTGCCAGCCGTGCTGAAGCAGCTTTTCGGCGATCAATGACGAAAGTGACGAATGCCGGTGAACACCATCGCTAGACCATGCTCGTCGCACGCCTGGATCGAGTCGGCATCGCGCATCGAACCGCCGGGCTGGATGACGGCCGTGACGCCGGCGCGAGCGGCCTCATCGACATTGTCGCGGAAGGGAAAGAACGCATCGGAGGCCAAAACCGCGCCCTTGCTGCGCTCGCCGGCCTTGCGCACGGCCATATGTACCGAGTCCACTCGGCTCATCTGTCCGGCACCGACGCCGGCGACCATCCCACCCTTGCCCAACACAATCGCGTTACTCTTGACGTGCTTGCACACCAGCCAGGTGAAACGCAAATCGTGCATTTCCTCTTCAGTAGGTGCGCGCTTCGTCACGACCCTTAGTTGACCGAAATCGTCGCTGCCCCGGTCACGCGCCTGCACGAGCAATCCGCCATCAACCCGGCGATAATCGAAACCCGCCGCACGTTGGCGAACGTCAAGCGGCCCCGTGCGCAAAAGTCGCACGCTCTTTTTCCAGCTTGGCCGCGTCGTCAATACCTGAAACGCGGCGTCCGTGTAACCCGGTGCGATGATGCACTCGACGAAGCGATTCGGCTCGCTAATCTGCATGGCCGTCGCCTCATCGACCTCCTGATTGAAACCGAGAACGCCGCCGTATGCACTCAGCGGATCGCCTTCGTAAGCCTTGCGAAACGCCTCAACCAGCGTGCCGGCGACGGCGGCCCCACACGGATTATTGTGCTTGATGACTACCGCAGCCGGCTCGCCAAACTCGCGGACAAGATTGAAGGCACTATCGAGATCGAAAATGTTGTTGAAGGACAGTTCCTTGCCGTGTAGCACTTCCGCGCTGGCGATGCAGGCGGGAAGGGTGCCCGATTCGACGTAGAACGCGGCCGATTGATGCGGGTTCTCGCCGTAACGCAACGTCTGCCGGCGCTCCAGTCGCACTTCCAGGGACGCGGGAAATGTTTCCCCCTCCTTACCCTCTCCCCCCTGGGCGGGAGAGGGGAGGGTGAGGGGGGTACGGCCGGCGAAATACGCGCCGATGGCGCGATCGTAAGCAGCCGTGCGCGCGAAGGCTGCGCCGGCGAGATGCTCACGGGTTGCCAGAGACAAGCCGCCGTTGTTTTGCTTCAGTTCCTCCATGACGGCGGCATACTGATTCGGACTGGTGACAATGGCCACATCGTGATAGTTCTTCGCCGCCGAACGCACCATCGACGGCCCGCCAATGTCGATATTCTCAACGATTTCCTCATGCGTCGCGCCGGGCCGGGCGACCGTCGCCTCGAACGGATAGAGATTGCAGACAACGAGGTCAATCGGCTCAATGCCATGTGTGCGCATGGTGGCGACGTGTTCAGGGTTGTCGCGGATGCCGAGAATGCCGCCGTGAATGCGCGGATGCAGCGTCTTGACTCGGCCATCGAGCATTTCGGGAACGCCGGTCACTTCGGAAATGTCGCGCACCGTCAGCCCCGCGTCGGCCAATGTCTTGCGCGTGCCTCCGGTGGAAATTAGTTCGACGTTGAAAGCGGCGAGACTGCGGGCGAGATCGACGAGGCCGGTCTTGTCGCTTACGCTGAGCAAGGCGCGGCGGATGATACGGAGGGTCATACGGTGGTTCTCCCGAGGACTCGTGCGGCCTCGTAATGGCGGCGATTCAGTGGCAGGGAATTCCTATTCTTGCCGTGAAGGTTCGTCCAGAGTATTACGGCGGCAAGTCTATCGGGTGCCCCTCTTGATTTTGGCGTTTCCAGGCGAACGGCCGGCGTAAGCCGGCTGGTATAGCCTACACCAGCCGGCTTACGCCGGCCGTTCGCCAAAATCGTGAGAGGCATCCAGTCAATCTCGTTGAAAAGTGATTGCGGTTGCGGGAAATGACCGATGATCGTAAGGTATCTTGTGGGTAGGTAAGTGCGTTATTCTTTTTCAGGGCAACGGACAAGAGGCGATTCTTCCTCATGCGGCATAAGCGGGCGCGTTTGATTGCCTGGATCACCTTGACGGCGTTTCTCGCCGCCGATGGTATGGCGATCGCGCATCCTTGCCTGGCCCACACCCATTGTTGCGTCGAGGAAACTTCTTGCTCCCACGGCGAAGCCGCGTCTTGCGACTGCGAACATGATGGTGACCAACATCAGGATGAGGCTGCATTCGGCGTCGATCCTCAGACGGCCAGCAGCCATTTGCCTTGCCCGTGTGGGAACCACGAATCTCCCCATCCTTCCTGCCCCTGTCCAGGCGGCTGCGCCTTCTGCAATATCGCCAAGGTGCCGTTGAACGCTCCGTCGGTTCCCACTCCTGAGGCAATCGCCTGTGTGGGTGCGTACCTTTGTGATGGTCCTCTCGTTTATCTCCCGCCTTTCCACGGTAAATTGATCCGTCCGCCACGCATCTAGCCGCATCTTCTTTGCGCTTGTTCCGAAAACGCTATCAGAACGAACCACGAGCGCCAAAACGCCGGTGACGGGGATTTCATACCTCCTCACTTGCGCTGCGGGCTGATGGGAACATGCGTTCTTGTCGTTGAACATATTTTCATTCCGCGGTCCAGCGACCTATCGAAATGCCCCAAACGGAGGGTGGCGATGAGCGCGAGTTTGCACACGACGAATGTTCTGGAACGAAACGAATCGGAGCGACAACCGCTCCCTGTCAGCGCCGCGAACAATGCCGGCGCACGGCGAGCCAGTTTCGGCGCGTGGGTGGTTGATGCCATCCCAACGGCGCTCGTCCTAGCTGCACTGGGCGGGTTGGCCTACTGGGGCCATCACACCGGATGGACTTTGCCCAAGTTCTCGGCCTTGATCGCCAATCGGAACATTGACAAAGACGACTGGTGCGGGGCGCATGCCGTCCCGGAGTCGGAATGCGTCGAATGCAATCCGGACCTGATGCCCAAGTCCAAGGATTACGGCTGGTGCGACAAGCACGGTGTCCCGAATTGTCCTCTCGAACATCCCGATGTCGCTCAGTTGAAGCATACGCCGCAAGTGGCCGTCGCCGATCTGGAGCGAGCCGCCCGCGCTTTGGCCCTGATGCCACGACCGAAGAACAACAGGGGGTGCAAGCTCCACTTGCGCCGCATTCAGTTCGCCTCGGAGGAAGCGTTCGCTCGCGCCGGTATCAAGACCGATTCGGTATGGCGCAGCCCGGCACCGATGGTCGAGTGCGTCAGCGCCAACGGAGAAGTAACCTACGATCCGACGCGCGTGGCGCGGCTGTCCAGCCGCGTTCCCGGCACGGTCTGGCGCGTGGACAAGAAGGTCGGTGACGCGGTGAAACAAGGTGAAGTCGTTGCCCTGGTGGAGACGCTGGAGGTCGGTCGAGCCAAGGCGGAGTTTTTGCAAGCGGTGGCGCAATTTCGCTTGAAAACCCGGACTTACCAGAGTCTGCGCGACGTGTCCGGCGCGGTGGCCGGCCAGCGGATTCGCGAGGCGGAGACGGCTCTCGATGAAGCGCATATTCACCTGCTAAGCGCTCAGCAAGCGCTCGTGAATCTCGGCCTGCCGGTGGACGCCGATGACTTGAAAAATCTGCCGGCGTCGCAACTGGCCACACAGGTTCAATTCCTGGGCTTGCCCACTTCTCTACGGCAAACGCTGAACCCCAAGACGACGACCGCCAACCTATTGCCGATCAAGGCTCCTCTCGATGGGGTGGTGGTTGATCGCAATGTCGTCGCCGAAGAGGTGGTGGACACCACGAAGGTTTTGCTTGTCGTGGCCGATGTTCGGCAAATGTGGCTGACGCTCAACGTCCGCCAAGAGGATGCGGGACTGCTGAATCTTGGCCAACCTGTTCGCTTCCGCACGAACGGCAGTCCGATGGAAGTAACGGGAACCGTTAGCTGGATCAGCACGGCCGTGGATGAGAAGACACGTACGGTGAGGGTGCGGGCTGACCTGGCCAACCCGCAAGGACGATTGCGCGCCAACAGCTTCGGCAATGGTCGCGTTGTGCTGCGGGAAGAAAAGGATGCCATTATCGTGCCCAACGAAGCCGTCCACTGGGAGGGCGATTGCTTCGTCGTCTTCGTGCAAGACAAGAATTTTCCAGACGCCAACGGCCTCAAAGTCTTCCACACGCGCACCATTCGACCGGGTGCCAGGGACGATAAATATACCGAAATCATCGCCGGAGTGCTGCCGGGGGAAATTATCGCCACGGAAGGTAGTGGAATTATGAGGTCGGAATTGTTGAAAAATAACATGGGCGAAGGCTGAGGCTGCGGCCATTAGCAGCCCGGTCGGGCTGTTCAAGAGATTCGCCGTTTGCAGGTGAGCGTACGCGCGGCTAAGCCGCAAGCGACGAACAGTAGGTGGTTCATAAGGCGAGCTTCAGGAGATTTCGGCCGTGCTGAACTGGATCATCGACGTTTCACTGCGGCATCGTTTCCTGGTTCTCCTGGGAGCGGCCGCCTTTGCCGCCCTTGGTGTCGTGTCCCTGCGTTATCTCGACATCGACGCCTTCCCCGACACGACGCCCGTGCAGGTACAGATCAACACCGTCGCGCCGGCGCTGGCACCGGAGGAAGTCGAGCAACGCATCACCTTCCCCATTGAGCAAGTGCTTGGCAACATGCCCCACATCGAGCAACTACGCTCTGTTTCCAAATTCGGCTTATCGCAAGTGGTGGTGACGTTCGAGGACGGCACCGATATTTATTTTGCCCGTCAAATCGTCAACGAACGTCTCACTTCCATCGAGTTGCCGGCGGGAATCGAACGCCCGAAAATGGGTCCGGTGGCCACCGGACTCGGTGAAGTGTTCCATTATGTCGTGACCGGCCAGGGCAACGATTTGACGGAATTACGTACCATCCACGATTGGGTCATCAAGCCGAAAATGCGGACGGTCAAGGGAACCGCTGAGGTCAACAGCTGGGGCGGCTACGAGAAACAATATCAGGTACGCATCGACCCCGATCGCCTCTTGAAGCACGGCCTTACTTTCGATGAAGTCATCGCGGCCGTGCGAAAGAACAATCGCAATGTCGGCGGCGGCAACATCCGCCAAAACAGTCAAATGCTCCTCGTCCACGGTCTGGGGCGCACGGTGGATGTGAAGCAGATTCAAGAGATTGTGGTGACGGCCAAGGACGGCGTGCCCATCAAGGTGGGCGATGTGGCCGACGTGCAGATTGGCCATGAGATTCGCCGCGGGGCGGTCACGGCGGATGGCAAAGGCGAAGTCGTTTTGGGGCTGGGCTTCATGCTCATGGGCGAGAATAGCCATCAAGTCACCTGGGCGATGAAAAACAAGTTGGAAGCGATCAAGGACACGCTGCCCAAGGACATCCACGGCCGGCCGATGGTGAAAGTCGAAACCGTTTACGACCGCACGGAACTGGTGAATCATGTCATCGAGACCGTCCGCAAAAACCTGTTCGAGGGCGGGTTGTTAGTCGTCGCCGTCTTATTCCTCTTCCTGGGCAATCTGCGTGCGGCGAGCATCGTGGCCGTGGCCATTCCGTTGTCGATATTGTTCGCTTTCTCCGGCATGCTGCGTTTCAGCATCGCGGCCAGCCTCCTTAGCCTGGGGGCCATTGATTTCGGCATGGTGGTCGATAGCTCCGTCGTCATGGTCGAGAATTGCGTTCGCCATCTCGCCCACCCCCCCTCACCCTTACCCTCTCCCCCCTCTGGGGGGAGAGGGCAGGGTGAGGGGGGTGACGCACGGCGGCGCAACCATCTGGCGGTCATTCGTGATGCCGCCGTCGAGGTACGCCGGCCCACGCTGTTCGGCGAACTTATCATCATGATCGTTTACCTACCGATCCTGACCCTGGAGGGAATCGAAGGGAAGTTGTTCCGTCCAATGGCGTTGACGGTCCTCTTCGCGCTGGCGGGTTCGATGGTTCTCTCGCTGACGCTCATGCCGGTGCTGGCCAGTCTCCTGTTGCCCAAACGCATCGCCGAGCGCGAGCCGCTGCTGATGCGTCTGGCGCATCGCATCCACAATCCGATCTTGCGGCTGTGCATGAATCACAAGATTGTCGTCGTCGGCTTCGCCTCGTGCGTACTCGTGTTTGCCTTCGGCATCATTGCCCCTAATCTCGGCTCCGAGTTCGTGCCGCGTCTCTCGGAAGGGGCCATTTGCATGAACATCGTGCGATTGGCGGGCACCGACCTGGATGAATCCATCCGCAACAATACGCAATTGGAGAAGGCCATTCTCGCCGAGTTTCCCGACGAGGTCGCGCACGTCTGGAGCCGGATCGGCACTGCCGAGATTGCCACCGATCCGATGGGGGTGGAATTGACAGATGTATTCATTACCCTCAAGACGCGCGACCAGTGGACGAAGGCACGCACTCAGGCGGAGTTGACCGAACGAATGGAAAAGCTCGTCCGCGAACTACCGGGGCAGAAGATTTCCTTCTCGCAGCCCATTGAGCTACGCATCAACGAGATGATTTCCGGCGTGCGCTCCGACGTGGCCGTTAAACTTTTTGGCGATGATCTCAACGTCCTGAAAACCAAGGCCGAGAAGATTGAGCGGGTATTGCGGACCATCGCCGGCAATGCCGACGTGAACACGGAGCAAGTGACCGGCCAGCCGGTGTTGCAAATCCACATCAAGCAAGATGAGATTGCTCGCTATGGCGTGCCTGCTTCCGCCGTGCTGGATTTGGTGGAGTCAATCGGTAGCAAGCCACTGGGCGAAGTGGTGGAAGGCCAGCTGCGTTTCCCACTGGTCGTGCGGTTGCCGGAGGGATTGCGTAAGAGTCCGGCCGCCATTGGCTCGATGCTGCTGGCAACGCCTTCCGGCGAACGCATTCCTTTATCGCGCCTAGCAACGGTGGAAGTCATCGAGGGGCCGTCCACGATTACGCGCGAATGGGGTCAGCGGCGCATCACCGTGACGAGCAACATCCGCGGCCGCGATATGGGCAGCTTCGTGGCCGAGGCGCAGCGGAAAATCAAGGAAGAAGTGCAACTGCCGCCGGGACGCTACCATATCGAATGGGGCGGCCAGTTCGAGCATTACGAGAACGCCCGTAATCGGCTGCTGATCGTGGTGCCCTTGGCCGTCGTCCTCATTTTCGTGCTGCTTTACCTGACTTATCACAATCTGGTGGATGCCGTGCGTGTCTTCACCGGCGTGCCGCTTGGTTGGGTCGGCGGCATCATCGCGCTATGGCTACGCGATATGCCGTTCTCCATCTCCGCCGCGATCGGCTTCATCGCCATGTCGGGCGTGGCGGTACTCGATGATATGATCCTCGTCTCGTACATTCGCCATTTGCGCGAGAAGGGCCTGCCGCGCGATGAGGCTGTGCGGCAAGCCGCCGTGACGCGCCTGCGGCCGGTGTTGATGACGACACTGGTGGCCAGCCTGGGATTTCTGCCGATGGCTTTCAGTACGGGGATGGGCGCGGAGGTGCAGCGACCGCTGGCTACCGTCGTCATCGGCGGCGTTCTCAGTGCGATGGTCATGTCGTTGCTGGTGATTCGCGTGCTGTACGTTTTCTTCGATTCGGCAGCGAGGACGGGACAATGGGTGCTGACTCGCTGGCTCGGCCTCCGCGCCGGGCAGCTGGTCTGGCTCTTTGGTGAACACGGAGGAGAAGAGGCAACAGAAGGCGAGGCGGATTCACGGAACGGGACCGTGGGAGCCTCGGCGAGAATTCCAGAACAAGCACATGCTTGAGGAGGAAACATGAAGTGTAAATCGTGGCGCAGCGCTATTCTGTTCTCACTCGTTGTCGCTAGCGCGACCGTTCTCGGCGGCTGCGGCCAGACGGAGAACAAGAACAGCCAATCGAAGGATATGGGGACCACGCCAAAGGAGAAACCCGGTCAGGTTGCCGCGAACGACGGCAACAAGAAGGTTCACGATCACAGTGGTTGGTGGTGCGACGAACACGGCGTCCCCGAAGCAGAATGCAGCATGTGCAGCGCCAAGGTTGCCGCCGCGTTCAAGAAGAAGGGCGACTGGTGCGAGAAGCACGACCGCGCCAAGTCGCAATGCTTCATCTGCGATCCCAGTTTGGAGGCCAAATACGCCGCCCGCTACGAGGCCAAGTACGGCAAGAAGCCGCCCATCCCGGAACACAATCACGCCCCGAAGGAGGACAAATAACTTCGGGTTCGGCGCTTGCGGCTTAGCGCTTTCCGCACGCTAAGCCGCAAGCGGCCCGGAAAGAAGCAGCATCTCGCCTCATGCGGGGAACACGGACATGACCTGCACGGTGGACGGTACAGTCGTTAGAACCGCCTGCTGAATATCCGGCAGAAGGGCGAGAGTCAGTTCAAAATAACCGAGTGTAGTCGGATGAATGTAATCGTACAGCATGCTGTTAGAAATGGTGCCGTCCGCTTGCAGAAAGAGCGCGGAGGTATCCACGAACGTGGCGTGGGCGTCGCCGGCCAGCATCTGACTGACGAGCGTATCCGTTTGCGCCCCCGCGATGCGATAGGGATCGTCGGCGTTGGCGCCGCCGGGCAGAACGCCGAGAACCAGAACTTGTGCCTGGGGCAGATACTGATGGATCACGGTCACATCGGCGAGAATACCGGCAGCGGTCGCCTGCGGCGTATCGCCTGACAAGAGATTATTGGCGCCGATGTCGAGAACGACGACCGCCGGACCGATGCCGTTTAATTGCCCCCGAGAGAACTGATAAAGCAGGGTTTGCGTGGTCTGCCCCGTGATGGCATAATCGGCTGCTCCGACGGGAGCCAGAAACGCCTCCCAGACCGCAGCGCCCGGACCATAAGCGAAATCGCCGTTAATGGAGTCGCCCAGGAAGATCACGCTGGGATTTCCCTTGGGTTGCGCTGTCATCAATACATTCAACAGCCCGACCGTTGGGGGAATATCCGCCAATGCGGGCACCGTCGTCGTGGCGGACAGCAGACAGCGATCTTCCAGTGCTTCCAGACTCGGCGGGGCGGCGAATCCGCTACAGGTACGTGAGGAAGGAATCCAGCCGCGTCTTCGGAATCGTTCGACGATACCCGCGAGTAAAAAGGAAATCATGGGAAAAACCAACTCATCAGGAAGGTGCTTGGGTGCAAGGTCGGCCTCCCATCGTGGCCGATCCTCACAGGAGCAAGCCTAGCTCCCTGATTGAGTCTGTCAAAAAAAGCATCGAGGCCGTCAGCCGCGCAGTAACTCCTCAATCGGCGCGGCCGTGATAATCGGCATGGGTTGATTATCCGGTCCGGGCATCGTTAACCGGCCATTGATGCCGAGGAGGCGATAAATCGTGGCCGCCACGTCAGCCGGCGTCACCGGACGGTCACGCGGTTCCGCGCCGAGACGGTCGGACGAACCGACGACCTGGCCGCCGCGCACACCGCCGCCGGCGAACAGCATCGACCACACGCCCGGCCAATGATCGCGGCCGCCGCGCGGATTCAGCTGCGGCGTGCGGCCAAACTCACCCATCGCCACCACCAGCGTACTCTCCAGCAGGCCGCGCTCGGCGAGGTCATCCAACAGGGCCGTGTAAGCGCGATCGAACATCGGACATAGTGTGTCGCGATAATCGTCGAGCGTCGTCGCCAGCGCGCCGCCGTCGGCGTGACAGTCCCAGGTGATTTCGTTGAATACCGTGTCGAACATATTGACCGTCGCCAGGCGAACGCCGTGTTCGATCAACCGTCGGGCCAGCAAACACGATTGGCCGAAAGTGTTCCGTCCATAGCGCGAACGCAGTTCGTCCTTTTCGCTGATGAGGTCGAACGCTTTCTTGGCACGGGTGGCGAAGAGTTGGCTGAAGGCCGGAGGATGGGCGGAGTCAGCGTCGAAGGCACGATGGGCACCGTCCACGGCGTCGAGCATCGCTTTACCGTGCGCCAGTTGCGCCGGATCGGCATGCAGGACAAACGGTTCGTGGGCCGCGCCGAAACCGCCGGCCCCCTGGCCGTGTTCGACGCTGACGCCGGTGTTGCCCAGCGGTGCCGGCAGCACGACATAAGGCGGCATACCCTCGACACGCGGGCCGCGCACATGCGACAACACCGAACCATAGTGTGGATACTCTCGACCGCCGCGAAAGAGATGGCCGGTCTGCATCATCTGCTGACCGGTTTCGTGGATGGGTGCTTCTTCGTGATGGACCGAGCGAACGATGGCGTAATGCCGCGTGCGCTGGGCCATCAGCGGAAAATGCTCACTGATCTGAATGCCGGCCACGTCCGTCTGGATGGGGCGAAACGGGCCGCGAATGGTATCGGGCGCATTCGGTTTCAGATCCCAGGTATCGAGCTGACTGGGACCGCCGACGAGGAAGAGAAGGACACAATTAATATCCTTCTTGGCCGCATTCGCATGCAGATCGGTCAGCGACAAGGCGACGCTGCCGGCTCCAACCGCGCCGACACGCAGGAAGTCCCGCCGTGTCAGGCCATCGCAGGTCTTCGGTCCCTTCTCTCCTTCAAACTGCAACATGATTGCACCTCTGCCTTGCGTCAAGGAGTTGTTCGTCCGCGAATCCTCTGACATGGTAACCAGCGCGGGGCATTGTGCAAATGGAAAGCTTCGCGATCGCCCGCTGAGGAAGCCGTCCTCCGCCGGTTCACTACTTTTTCAATTTTTTCTTCGTCGGCAGGCTGCCGTTGGGAACGAGTTTCTTCCAGGCGGCATACGCCTTGGCGCGTTCGGCGTCGGAGCCGGCGGGATCGTAGGGGATCATCACTTCCTCCGGCACCAAGCGTGACAGGTGCCACCAGGCCAACTCGCGGATGGCCAGGTTGTCGTGCCGCAGATAAGCGATGAGCGTCTCATAAGTGTCCGGCTCCGCGATCGGAAAGGCGCTGTGCAACAACTGCAACACCGTGGATGCCTGTGGTCGAGAATAATGCAAGTGATCGAGGAGGAATTGATACAGTCGTTGATCGTGTCCCGTCGCGTTGCCGATCCAGTGCCGCAGAGCGATAACGGCGGACTTCCGCGCCTCGGCCTGCTTGGGATCCGCCAGCGCTTGCATGACGCGATCGATGTCGTTGATGGCCGCGAGGCTGAGGACGGCGAACTCGTCCATCGCTTTCGCCCGATCTTTATCGCGCTCGGTTTCCGCAGCAGCCAGCAAATCGTAAAGCACCGTGCGCGGCTCTTTGTCCTTTGCCTGCGTCCGATACGTCTCGATCACTTCGATGACCACCTTCGCTTCCGGCGGTGTCTTGGCGGCGGGATCGGCCCACTTGGGCAAGCGCGGTGGATTGCGCGATCCCTCGTCCGCGCCGCGGATATTGTCCCAGTGGAAATAGGCCGAACCAGGCGGCGCCGACAGTACATGCTGCGTGCCGCCGGTCTTCAGATCCACCTGTCCCTTGATGACGAAGAAAGTGAGCGTCCGCGCCGGCGCATCCTGCGGCTTGGGCGTGACGGTGAAGGACACGCCGCGCGGCCAGAAACCGTACAGGCCCAGGCACACCGCGTCCCCAGGTTGGGACAACCTCAACTGGAATGCGGCCCCGTCGATGCGCAGCCAAACCAGAGCCGATCCTTTTTCCTGGCGGTTGGTGACGGTCACGCGGCCGCGCTGGAGCGTGAAGTCCAGATCGAACGACCGGCTATCGTGCAGGATGACAGCGCTTTCCAATCCCGAAAACTCCGTCCATTTCGGCCAATTGCCGCCCAGCGTCAACTCGACGGCTTTCGGCTGCGTAATGATGTTGGCCCGCATACCTGGAAGAGCAAGCAACAAATCGCTAGTTAAAACATCTTCCTTGTCGCTGATGGTCTGCCACGGTTGGCCTGGTCGTTCGTTGACCAGCAAGCTACCGGCCGGTGACAGACACTTGCCCACCGGTACGCGCGGCTCCCAACTGATTCGCCGGCTGCCCAGATCCTCGGCTCGTACATTGGAGCCGGCCGCCAACAGCACGCCAATCAGCACAGGGACGGGGACGCTTCGCTTACTCATGGAGGCTCTCATCATGGAGATAGGAGAATGCCGTGGATGTCGGGGCGAGTCCCATACTCGCTCCCATGCAACGGCGACATTGTAACACGAAACCGCTCGACCCCAACCGCATTTTTCAGCCGTCAATGCCATCGCTCCGTATGATAAGGCTCGAAATGGCCACGATCCGCGATCTGTTTTTGTCTTTGGCGTATAGCGGACAGCGGATCGCGGATCGCGGCGAAAAGGAGCAACCATGAAGAAGAAACTTTCGATCGGCAGCTGGGCGTACATCTTCAACCAGGAGAAGCCGACTAACGACTTCCACGAAATTCTGCACAAATTGCAGCACCTCGGCTACGACGGCGTCGAATTGGGCAGCTTTGGCCTGCACCCCACGCCGCTGTCTCATCCGACGCGGGCGTCACGGCTGGCGCTGAAGAAGGAAGTCGCCGACCACGGATTGGAGTTTTCCGGCATCGCCGTGGACCTGTGGAGTTTCAAGAAGCCGGGACCGTCGATCCTTGATGAAAACCCCATTCCCTATGTGTCGGCGTTCCTTGGTTACACCGTCTTCGCCTCTGATCTGGGCATCAAGACCATCCGCGTCGATACCGTCGAGCCGCCGGATTTCTTCCAGACCACGAAGATGGAGCCTAAACTCGGCATGGAGCGGCTCATCAATGTCTGGGATAAATGCAGCAAAATCGCGGCCGACCACGGTATGAACATCACCTTCGAGTTTGAGCCGGGCTTCCTGTTTAACAAACCGTCGGAAGTGCTGCAAATCGTCGAGGGCGTGCGGAGCAAGGGCAATACGAATTTCGGCGTCCTCTACGACACCTGCCACGCCCACATGTGCGCCGCCGTTGGTGCCAATCAGACGGGCACGAAAGAAACTTTGCCCGGCGGCGCGATGGAGATGCTGCAAAAACTCAAGGGCAAGATAACCCACGTTCATTTGATCGACTCGGATGGCTCGCTCAATGAGCATCAGACGAGTACGCATAATCCATTCGGCACCGGGGCGCTCGATTTCGATAAGCTGTTGCCGGCACTCAACGAGGCTGGCGTGCCCAATGATTGGTGGTGCGTCGATCTGTGCTTCTGGCCCAAGGCGTGGGACGTGACCGCCGACAGCAAGCAATTTCTCGAAAAGATGCGCAAGAAATACGGCGCGTGATTTCGTTCCCCTATCGGAAGGGAAAACCGATGGCTGCCACGACGGTCAAACGTCCGAAGTTATCAAACTTCGCCGCTTTACTCCATCAACTCGGCGACGTTCCGCTGGAGCGTATCCGCATGGAAGCGCCGCCTGGCGCGGCCACCGAAAAAGATGTCCTCGCCTTGCGTGAGGGACCGGAGCGGCGTTTGTGCGAATTGGTTGATGGTGTGCTTGTGGAGAAAACAGTGGGCACCCCAGAAGCGTTGCTGGCGACTATCCTCGGCCGGCTGTTAGGGAACTTTGTCGAAGAGGAAAAACTCGGCCTTGTGTTAGGGGCTGATGGAACGCTGCGATTGTTTCCAGGTCAGGTGCGGATTCCGGACGTTTCCTTCATTTCTTGGGAACGCCTGCCAGACGATGAGTTGCCAAAAGAGGCTATTGCCAGCGTTGCTCCCAATCTCGCCGTCGAGGTGCTGAGTCCCGGCAATACCAAAGCCGAGATGGAGCGCAAACGGCGCGATTACTTTTTGGCCGGGGTGGAGTTGGTATGGGAGGTCGATCCCAAGACGCAGACCGCGAAGTCTTACACTTCACCGGAAGACGTGCAGCGCATCGGCAAGACGGGTAGCCTCGACGGCGGTGCGGTGCTGCCGGGCTTCCGCTTGCCGCTCAAGCAACTCTTCGCCCGCACGAAGCGCCAGCGTTGACTGAATTTCTTTTGAGAGGACCGCGCATGTTGATCGCCGTACTTCTCGGCAGTCTGTTGGCCGCCGATCCAACCGCCGAAAGCGGACTGGAAACGCGCCTCGCGCCCCTGGCCAAAGCCCACAAAGGCAAGGTTGCCATCGCCGTCAAAAACCTGGAGACCGGCGCGAGCTATTACCTGAACGCCGATGAGGTCATGTCGACGGCCAGCCTCATCAAAATCGCGGTTTTGATCGAGGTATATCTGCAAGCACAGGAAGACAAACTCAAGCTGACCGATCGCGTCACGCTGCGCGCCGCCGACAAGGTGCCCGGCAGCGGCATTCTCACCGAGCATTTCAGCGATGGAGCAAATATCTCCCTGCGCGACGCCGTGCGGCTGATGATCGCCTTTTCGGATAACACGGCGACGAACCTTGTCCTCGATCGCGTCGGTATCAAGTCCGTCAACAAGCGCATGGAGGCATGGGGCTTTCCCAATACCAAGATCAACGCCAAGGTGTATCGCGGTTCGACAACCTCCGTCGATCCGGCCCGTACACGCCGTTATGGACTTGGCTCGACCACGGCCCGCGAGATGGTGCGTTTGCTGGAGGAATTGCAGGTCGGCGAACGCTGCCGGCCGGCCCTCAAGCAAGCTATCCTCAATCATCTGGCCAAGAACGCCGACAAGGATAAGTTCAAGCGATTGCTGCCATCGGGTGTAGTGGTGATCCATAAAGACGGTTCGACGAGCGATACCCGCACCGACGCCGGACTCATCAGCACGCCCGGCGGCGTCGTCGCGTTGTGTGTGCTGACAACAGGCAACAAGGATCATCGCTGGCAAACGGACAATGCCGGTAATGTGTTGTGCGCCCGCATGGCGAAGGAAGTCTACGAACACTTCGCCCTCCAATCTCGAAGCAAACCCAAATAATCTCGAAGGATCTCCAACATGACCAAACCGTTGAACCTCGGCATGATCGGCTATGGCTTCATGGGCAAGGCCCACTCGAACGCCTATGCCAAGGTTAATCACTTTTTCGATCTGCAATATCGTCCTATTCTCAAGGCTGTCTGCGCCCGTAGTGCGGACAAGGCCAAGGCGTTCGCCGAAACATGGGGCTACGAATCGGTCGAAACCGATTGGCGTAAGCTGATCGAACGCAAAGATATTGATGTAATTGACATCTGCACGCCGAATAACACGCACGCCGAAATCGCCATCGCCGCGGCCAAGGCGGGCAAGATGATTCTGTGTGAGAAGCCGCTGTCAATGACCGGCCCCGAAGGGCTGAAAATGATCGAAGCGGTCGAGAAGGCCAAAGTGCCGAACATGGTGTGGTACAACTATCGCCGTGTGCCCGCCGTGATGCTGGCCAAGCAACTCATCGACGAGGGACGGCTCGGGCGCATCTTCCACTATCGCGCCAAGTTTTTGCAAGACTGGACCATCAATCCCGAACTGCCGCAAGGCGGCGCGGCCTTGTGGCGTTTGGATGTAGCCGCCGCCGGCAGCGGCGTCACCGGCGATTTGCTGGCCCACTGCATCGACACCGCGCTTTGGCTCAACGGCAATCTCGATACCGTCAGCGCCATGACCGAGACATTCGTCAAGGAACGCAAGCACAATCTGACGGGCAAGGTCGAGAAGGTCGGCATCGACGACGCGGCCATTTTCATGGGACGTTTCCATAACGGCTCGCTGGCCTCGTTCGAGTCCACGCGCTACGCGCGCGGCCACAAGGCGCTGTACACGTTCGAGATCAACGGCGAAAACGCCTCGATTTTCTGGGATTTGCACGATCTTCATCGTCTGCAATACTTCGATCACCGCGATCAAGGCATCGTGCGCGGCTGGCACTCGATCCACGTCAGCGATAGCGATCATCCCTACATGGGCAATTGGTGGGTGCCGGGCTTGCAGATTGGTTACGAACATAGTTTCGTGCATCAGGTGGCCGACTTCCTCAAGAGTTTGGAAACGGGCCAACCGGCCATGCCGGACTTCCGCGACGCCTACCGCACGCAACTCGTGCTGGACGCGATTTTGGAATCGGCGAAAAATGGCAAGTGGGTGAACGTGGGCCAGGGATAAGGAAATCGCATGACAACCGCAACGCAGAAGTTGGTTACGGCCGAGGAATTTTTCCGAATGCCCGAACCTGCGGATGGTTCTCGGCAAGAACTGGTTCGTGGAGTGATTGTCACCATGGGGATGCCGGGATTCCGACATGGAAAAGTTAATTTTAGGATAGCTAAAATCCTGGATAAACACGTCGAACCTCTTCGCCTTGGACACGTCGTACCGGAGACCGGCGTCGTGACCGAACACGGCCCCGATACGGTTCGCGGGCCGGATGTTGCCTTCTGGAGCGTCGCTAAGATCCCGTTGGACGTGGAGCCGGCGGGATACCCCGATGCCGTCGCCGATCTCTGTGTCGAGGTTCTCTCACCGCGTCAGAATCGTAAAAAAATCTTTGAGAAAGTACGAGAATATCTGTGGGCTGGAGTGCGTATTGTCTGGGTAGTCGATCCCGAGGAGCGCACCGTGACGGTGTACCGTTCGCCTGAGGAGGGGCGATTACTCCATGAGGGGGCGACTCTTTCCGGAGAGGATGTGCTGCCGGGCTTCAGTGTCCCCGTGACGGAATTCTTCACCGTGGCGAGCGGTTCGGGGACTTCTTCCGTCGGCTCTTGAAACGAGGGAAGATAACAAACAAGGATAAGGATATCGCATGACGCCAACCACGCAGAAGTTGATTACGGCCGAGGAGTTCTTCCGGATGCCCAACCCGGAGGACGGTTCCCAACAGGAGTTACTGCGGGGAGTTATTATCACCATGCCGCCGCCGAAAGGACGTCACGGCGTCTGTTGCGCGAAAGTCGCTCGGTTGGTGGGCAACTTTGTCGATGCCCAAAATCTGGGACATGTCACCTGCAACGATGCCGGTTTCATCTCCGAAAGGAACCCCGATTCGGTTCGAGGTCCGGATGTCGCTTTTTGGAATAGTCAGCGTGTCTCGGAAGTCCCCGAAGGCTATTTCGAGGTACCGCCGGATTTGGCTGTCGAGGTCATATCGCCCAGCGATAGCCATTCACGCGTGCAGGAGAAGCTAAGGCACTACCTCAAGCATGGCGTTCGTCTGGTTTGGTTGGTGGACCCTGAGTTACGCATTGCCACCGTGTATCGCTCTTCCGATTTGGGACGCACGTTTGAGGAGGCCGACTCTCTATCAGGCGAAGATATTTTGCCCGGATTCACCTGTCGGGTCGCTGATCTATTCGGCTGATTCGTCCGGGGTGCCATGCGCGGGCTGGGCGGGCGGAGGAAAGAAGCCGGCCTCACCCTCGTAAACCCGCCGCTGCCGTCTTAACAATTCAACACAGCGCCGGTAGTCGTCTTCCGTCCATCGTCGCTCGGCCAGTAGCAGGCGAGCGGCTTCGCCCGTGTCCGCCCCGAAACCGCCGCCGGAATCGTGGAAGTGTTGCGTGACGACCACATCCGCCGCGAACTCAACAATGCGCCGCACGAACGTCTCGGCATTTTCCAACGGCAACATCGGCGTCACGCAAATGCCGGTCGCCACGCCCGCCGCCTTCACTTCCTCCAGCGCCTGCCAGCGCCGCTCCAACGGCGGCGCTTTCGGCTCAAACGCACGCCGTACTTCCTCGCTGTCAGTCGGAATCGACATATTCACCCGTATCGAACGAAAGCGTGCCAACACGTCGAGATCGCGCACCACCAGCGGGCCGCGCGTTTGAATCAGCAGACGCGGCTGATAGGCAACCAACTCCTCCAAGATGTTGCGTGTCAAACGCAGGCCGCGTTCGGCGGGCAAGTAAGGGTCGGTGACACTGGACAGATAGACGGCTTTTCCCGCGATCTTCGGTGCGTGCTTGCGGGCCAACTCCAGGGCGTTGATCTTCGCTTGAAACCATTTGCCCCAATCCTCGCGCGGCCGGCGATTCTGCGGCAGAAACATGGCGTAGCAGTAGACGCAACCAAAGCTGCATCCGACATACGGGTTGCATGTCCAGTCGAACCCGCCGCGCTGAATGAAGCCGGTTGCGGGACTGAAAATCGACCGGGCGTTGATTGTTTCCACGGTCCTGCATCCGATCAATGGAGTTTCTTGTTGACCGTCTCAATGTCGAATTGCTCGGGATCGAAGGTGCGGCCGATCCACTCCATCATTTCCTCGTGTTCGGGATGTTTCGGATCCTGGATCGTCTTCAGGAAGTTGCCGTATCCCCACGATCCGCCGCAGTCCTCCGGCGGGCAGGCCCGCTTGCCGGTGATGCAGCGCGGATAGCGAACGCCCGGTTCCGCCGGCAGCGTCTTCTCCACTTCGATGACGTGTCTCCAATCATCGCCAAAGTCGTAGGTATAGATGAACTTCTTGATCCCGCTGGTCACAACTTGACTCAACTTGACCTCGGTTTCGTCCCTCATCTCCAACATCCCATTCGGGTCCGGTTCACCGTATTCTTCGCCGCCGATCTCGAAGGCGTGCATGTGCCCGCCAAACCAGCCCATGCAGGTATGAATAATGTTTTGCAACTCGAACAACGTGCAATCCTTGACCTGCACGCGACGCCAGACCGGAGGCCTGATGCCCCGCAGCGTGATCTTCAATTGATAGACGCTGCCGGCATCTTTCGCCTTGGCCATCGTAGATCCCTCGCGATGATTATTGGCATGTCCTTCCCAAGCGAACGAAAGGCCCGATCATTCTACTCTCTGGACCGGTCGTGATTCCAGCGGTTTCTTCCCAATCGCTGCATTGCAGGCAGGTCCGTCCGCGATCCCGCCACATGGCTACCACGCTGGGGCCGTTGGTGGCCAACCACGCCTTAGTCTGCTCGCGTACCTTGTCGGAGAGGCCGGAAAGGGAAAAAGGCTAAAAGAACAAAGGGCAAAGGGTAAATTAGTCCAGGCACAAGACCACCCGGCAGCCGAGGAAGCTGAAGCGGTCGCCAGGCGCGCTCCTGTTGCGGTAGGCAGCGCGGCACCAGTCCGGACGACTGCGCCAGGAGCCGCCGTGTAGCACGCGAAAGTCACCATTATTAATACTTCGAGAGTCTTTAATATCTCCTTGTGAATACGGGCCATACCAATCCTGGCACCACTCCACGACATTGCCGTGCATGTCGAATAGCCCCCAGGCGTTGGCCGGGAAACTGCCCACCGGCGTCGTCTGCCGGCGGTAGACGCCCTTCTTGCCCCGGCCGTAGGTATGGTTGCCGTCGTAGTTGACCTGGTCCGTGCCGATCGTCTCGCCGAAATAGAAAGGCGTTGTGGTTCCCGCGCGGCAAGCGTATTCCCACTCGGCCTCGGTGGGCAGGCGGAACCGCTTGCCCGCAAGTTGGCCTAGCTTGGTGCAGAACGCCTGGCAGTCGTCCCACGAAACTTGCTCCACGGGGCGGTCGTTGCCCTTGAAATTACTGGGATTATCGCCCATCACGGCCTGCCACTGCGCCTGCGTCACGGGATGGATGCCCAGGTGAAAACCGTGCGTCAGCGTGACGCGGTGCTGCGTTTCGTTGTCAACGCGCTCCGCCTCCTCAGGTGGGCTGCCCATTAGAAACGTGCCGGGCGGAATCCAGGCGAACGTCATGTCCACGTTCTCGGCCAGCACGACCGTCCGACGCGGCACGCACGGCCGCACACCGGCGGTGAGCAACTCGACCACTCGCGCTTGTTGCCGCACACGCTCGGGGTGTTCATCGGGTTCACAGCATGTCGTGACCAGCGCCGTGTGCAAGCGAAGCAGTTCGGCCTCGTCTAGTCGGTTGTGTTCCTCCAGCCAATCGGCCAGAATGAGCCGCAGCGATAATTCGCCGCCGGCCTCAACGATGGCATCGAGAAAGCAACGCACTTCCGGCGGGTCGGCAGCTGCGAAAGATGAGAGTGGGGACACAAGTTATCTCCAAACAGGGAAATCGCCTGTTGATTGATAATACCCAAATGCACGCTTGCCAAGCGGAGACGCTGGGCGGACAATACTCGACATTCAGCCCGCGCGCCAACTTTCGCACAACGGAGACGCACACCCATGAAAACCGGCATGAATCTGCTTCTGTGGACCACGCACGTTACCGAGGAACATTTTCCGCTGTTCGCCAAGCTCAAGCAAGTCGGCTACGACGGCGTTGAACTGCCCCTCTTCGCGGGGGATGCCGCCCATTACAAGAGCATCCGCAAGGAGCTGGATAACCACGGTCTGGGTTGCAACACCGTATGTTGTGCCACGCCGGAGGCCAATCCGATCAGTCCCGATCCGGGGCTGCGCCAGGCGGGACTGGATCATTTGAAATGGGCCATCGAGATGACGGCCACGCTCGGCGGCGAGAATCTGTGTGGACCGTATCACTCGCCGCTCGGCGTCTTCTCCGGCACCGGCCCGACGGCCGACGAGAAAAAGCGAGCCGTCGAAGTGCTGCGCCAGGCCGCCGAGGAAGCCAAGAAAGCGAAGGTCATGCTCGCCGTTGAGTATCTCAATCGCTTCGAGTGCTATTTCCTGACAACCGCCGCCGATGCCCGCGCGTTGGTCAAGGCCGTCGATCATCCGCACTTCCGCATGATGTACGACACGTTCCACGCCAACATCGAGGAGAAACACATCGGCCCGACCATCACGAGCATCGCCGATAGTTTCATCCATGTGCATATCAGCGAAAATGATCGCGGTACGCCGGGCACCGGCCATGTCGCCTGGGATGAGACGTTCCGCGCCCTGCGGCATGTGGGGTACGACGGCTGGTTGGTGATCGAATCGTTTGGCCGTGCGCTGCCGGACCTGGCCGCTGCCACGAAGGTGTGGCGCGACCTGTTTCCCGCCGCCGAGGAAGTCTACACGCAAGGGCTGCGCTTCATGAAAGAAAAATGGGCGGCCACCGCGCGCTAAACCTCTTGCTCCCCTCTCCCCTGTACTCGGGGGTGAGGGGGCGAGACTTCCCCCCTCACCCCCTACCCCTCTCCCCCGAGTCATTAGTATCTACACATCGCTTGGCGGTGCGTTTGGAGGGTGAGGCGGATGCAAAGCAGTCCGAAGTAGCTGGCGTAACTCTTGAGGGTCATAATGTTCCAGCAGGTGCAGCGTTTGCAACACAGACC
>Ga0134126_10000698_pt1 | contig 42218 bp, 32 predicted proteins | sample KB31752_FD_96881 | JGI IMG/M metagenome (GOLD analysis project Ga0134126, IMG submission 96881) | Terrestrial soil microbial communities with excess Nitrogen fertilizer from Kellogg Biological Station, Michigan, USA - KB3-175-2 | ecosystem: Environmental > Terrestrial > Soil > Unclassified ...
AAATAAATTATCATTAATGGCATAAACAGGATTAGAAGCAAATTTATAATAGTCTTTAAAGGTTTGTAATCCACCAATGAGCGCAGTACCACCCCCGACTCTCAGGTTGATCCATTGTTGTTGTGTAGAGCCAAACCGGTATGCCTGCTGATAGGACAATCTTATATTATTATCTTCTGCAACTTTAATAACAGCAGAAAAACGTGGGGTAAACCTCCCGTCAAAGTTTTCGTTTTTATCATACCGGCCTGAAGCTATCAATTTAACATGGTCATTTAATATCTTTCTGGTTGCTTGTATGTAAGCCCCTACTTCATTTATAGGAATTTTACCGGTAGAATCTGCAAATAAGGTGCCTTCAGAATTTAACACATATCTTTTGTAATTAGCACCAATCAATACATCCGCAACTTTTGAAGTTTTAGGCGAAAGGTCATACTGCCCTTCTATATTATAGAGATCAGTTTTGTCAACAAATAAGCCACCACCTTGTGAAATTGGTATACTTCTTATTTGGTCAAAAAGTTTTTTAAATTCAGCAGAACCTGGTGCGGGCCTTCCAATATCAGCAACACTCCTGGCATAAGTTTGAGCAGCAATTTCGCTTTCTCCAGCTAATTTAGCATTTAAATAGGCCAGCCCATATTGTGCATACCAACCATTTGCCCCGCCACTTGGTTTCCATGCTTCGTTTACCAACCTGGTAGTAACTGTAGCATTATAGGAATCACCGGCATTTTCCTGTGTTGTATAAGCTCTTACAAACCAATGTGGATTCACAACTTCAATCTTATATTGCCCTATTTTCAAATTTAGCAAAGAATAACGGTCGCTTCCCGTATATACTGTATTTCCAGTTCCCCAATACCCTTCGGCATTTAATGAAGTATTTTGTGTGAGCTTATAGCTTGCTTCCCCAAAAACTTTCAGGTTAATAGTTTTTGGATTTATAATATCTTTTTCATCATAACCAGTTCGCGAAACCGGGATGGACGCTGGTAATGAATTAATATATGGTGCATAAAATGGAGCGGCCTGGGCAATCGGATTTAAAACATTAGAACGAATATCTGCTGTAGTTTCATCTCCATAAACATTTACCCCGTCATAATTTGGATCGGTTTGCCTGGTTCCTTTTTTTAGGCCACCAGTTGTCCCTAACCGGTCATAATCCCGGTAATCATTAGCCACCCAATCTGTTGCTTCTACATAAGCTCCGCCTAATTTGAACGCAAATTTATCGCTCACTTTTTTTGCCCAGCGCATTTGAATATCATAATAAGGGGAAGGGCTACGGTCATTATTATCAATATTCATTACCCCTGATTTAGCTTCTACAGAAAGCCCCTGATAGCGAAACGGGTCTTTACTATTGATAACAATCGCGCCGTTCATACCGCCAGGGCCATATAAAGCAGAAGATGCGCCAGGCAATAATTCTACGCTGGCAACATCCAAACCTATTAACCCAATCACACTTCCCACAGAGAAATTTAACCCCGGAGCCTGGTTATCCATTCCATCGACAATTTGATTCAGCCTAAGGTTTCCACTACCACCAAAACCTCTGGTTGTCGGGGAAGAAAATGTTAAAGAAGCGGTTACCACATCTACCCCTTTTAGTTTTGAGATCATGTCGTAATATGAAACCTGGGGGGAATTACGAATCTCTGTTGCGCTTATTCTTTCAATGGCTACCGGTGATTCTAAAATCCTTGACGGAGTGCGGGTAGCCGCAATCACAACTTCCTGCCCTAAAGTGCTCGTAGTTTCCAGAATAATTTTTATTGGTTGAGTTAAATCATTTACTTCAACCTGCTGTTGTTTATATCCAATGGACGAAACAACTAAAGTTAAGGGCAGCGAACTTTTTGTGTCAAGAGTAAAATGCCCTTTCTCGTCAGTATAAGACCCTTCACCGGTTCCTTTTACAACTATTGAAACCGCAGGTATACCCTCTTCGGAAACTTTGCTGGTTACGGCTCCTTTAATAATTTTTTGTTGCGCAATTGTAACAAAAGAAAGGAGTATAAAAAATAAAAGGAAGCTAAAAGTATGGACAATTTGTTTCATAAATGAGGGTTTGGTTAACAAATCTTTAGCAAAATAAGGTTTTTATTTATTGAAATAAAATATCTTTATGGGCACCTATACCCTTCAATTATATAGTTTGCATTTTTGCTAAAAATAATTTGCATTTTTGCAATTAATTTTATCTGTATGAATGCACTTGATTTACCTAGCCAAACTAATTTTTACAAAGGAAAAGTCCGAGATGTTTACACCATTAATGATAAGCTTTTAGTAATGGTAGCAAGCGACCGCATATCAGCTTTTGATGTGATTTTGCCAAGGCCTATTCCCAATAAAGGGCAGGTGTTGAACCAGGTAGCGGCTTACATGCTGAACTCCACAAAAGGTATTTGTAACAATTGGTTGCTAACTACGCCTGCGCCGAATGTTTCTATTGGTAAAAAATGTATTCCTTTTAAAGTGGAAATAGTAGTTCGCGGAAACCTTACTGGCCATGCCTGGCGTACATATCAGTCAGGAAAAAGAATATTATGTGGCGCAAAAATGCCGGAAGGATTAAAAGAAAATGATTACTTCACCAACCCTATTATTACACCTTCGACAAAAGCAGCCGAAGGCCACGATGAAGATATTAGCAAAGATGAAATTATTGAACGGAATATTGTATCGAAAAAGGATTATGATCAATTGGAAAATTATGCGTTGCAATTATTTGCGAAAGGAAAGGAACTGGCGGAAAAAAGAGGATTGATTTTAGTAGATACCAAATATGAATTTGGAAAATTGGGTGATGAAATTATTTTGATTGATGAAATTCATACACCTGACAGCTCACGTTATTTTTATGCCGAAGGATATGAAGAAAGGCAACAAAAAGGTGAAAAACAAAAACAATTAAGTAAAGAATTTGTAAGGGAATGGCTCATCGAAAATAATTTTATGGGAAAAGAAGGTCAGCAGGTCCCTGAAATGAGCGATGAATGGATTACGGTTATCCGTGACCGTTATATTGAGCTTTATGAAAAATTAATTGGGGAAAAATTTGTGCCTCAAACATTAACCGGTGAAGAAACACAACAAAGAATTTTGGTTTCCCTTGAAATGCTCTCTAATGAATATTCCAATTGAACAAACACAGCAAACCCACAAATAAACGAGATTTCTATTTTACTTTCCAAACGATTCTAATTAACTTCATCAATGCCTCTTTCTCTTTTTAATCCATTTGAAACACTACATTTTAATAATACAACTTGCTTCCTGACAGGCGAGGATTTACTATCTACAGATGAAAAAATTTCAATTTTTCCTGAATGGATTTTGAATCGTTTTTCCTTGAAAGAAAAAAGATTTAAGATGCTCGACCAGGTTACTTCTATTCAGTATGGTGAATTGAAATTACCATGTTCACCGCAAGTAAAAAAAGCTTTCGATGAGTTGGAAACAGAAATAAAAGGAGCAATTGAAAGTGGTTACGATGATGTAAAAAAAATTCCTGAAGAACGATTGTTTTTATGGATCGGAAAGTTCATTTATGGAGTTTTATATAACGATATTATTTTAGAAATTAGCCGTTCAGCGAAACGGCCTAATGCGAAAGAATTTTCACTCTCGCCTTATCTTAAACAAAGATTTGCAAAATTTCATTTGATGCTGCAATCACTGGTGGTTCCAATGGAATTTAAAGGGGTAAAACCCTGGAGCATTGAAATAGTACAACTCAAATATTCAAAGGATGTTTTTAATTATAAAGATGAGCCAACGAATCTTAATTTTTCTTTGGGGATGAATGGATTTGGAATTATTGCCTGCCTCCAGGACAATGGTGCTGTGGCGAAAAAAGAAAAAAATATTTTAGAGAAAATTGGTGAAAAGATTTTGCACCCTATTCAGTTTGAAGAATTAGCAGCGCGCTTTTTATATTCCAATTACCTGCTAAAGAAAGCAGCCAGGAATAACATTGAAGTTGACGATGAAAAAGTAATTATTGAATCTTTTCCGCAAGAAGAAGATCTCGGCGATCCTTTATTTGCGCCGTGGGATGATGATATGTTTGCCCAGGTTTTAGCAGGTTATTGGGAACCCTGGGGTTTTGAAAAAAAGGGAATAATTACGCTTCCGGATTCGCCCCTCAGTTTTTTGGAAAATGATTTTACGCAAAAATTCATCGAACCTGAATCAATAGAATTACCCTATTAATTTTAACCGGAGCCAAAGATCGCAGTAAACAAACAAAAACTGCGAATTCTAAATTTGGAATTATTTATACGGCATAACGGCAAAGCACAAACGAAAATTAGAATTCTGCCAGCCTCACAGGAAAAATTGAGGAGATTAAACAACTTGTTCTGAAACTAAATTAGCTTCCATCTGCTGTAAAAATTTAAAGATGCCTTTCATTGTTTTCACATTATTAACAATCAAAATCCCATTTTTGCCCACCTGTTTTAATTTAGCTTTATTAGTTTTAGTTTGAATAAAATCGAGAATTCTTTCAAAAGTTTTACTACTAAAGAAAGACGAATCAGGATTCGCTACAAAGAAACATTTCAATGTTTCATTTTTTAAGATCAATTTTTCAAACCCTAATTCTATTGCTATTTTGCGGCAACGCACTGTTGTAAAAAGATCCTCAACTTCATATGGTATAGGGCCAAAACGATCGGCAATTTCCTTATGAAGGCCTTCAAGATCTTTTTCTGTTTCACAATTAGCAAGGCGCGAATAAAGGCTTAACCTTTCTGTAATACTTTCTACATATTCATCCGGAATTAAAATTTTCAGGTCAGTGTCAATTGTACAATCAGAAACAAAATCATCCTGCTTTTGAATCTCCTCTTTAAACAATTCTTTAAACTCTTTTCGTTTTAATTCGCGGATGGCTTCATCTAAAATTTTCTGGTACATTTCAAATCCTATCTCTGCAATAAATCCACTTTGTTCTCCGCCCAGCATATTACCCGCGCCACGGATATCAAGGTCACGCATCGCAATCTGGAAACCACTTCCCAGCTCGCTGTATTGTTCTAAAGTCGTTAAACGTTTGCGGCTATCCGCCGTCAATGTGCTCATCGGCGGAGCCAGCAAATAACAAAATGCTTTTTTATTGCTACGCCCTACTCTTCCCCGAAGCTGGTGCAAATCACTCAAACCAAAATGGTGCGCATTATTTACGATAATCGTATTTACATTTGGAATATCAACGCCGCTTTCAATAATGTTGGTACATATTAGCACGTCATATTTTTGGTCCATAAAATCCAAAATGGTTTGCTCAAGCTGACCCCCTTCTAATTGCCCGTGGGCATAAGCAATGCTAAGGTCGGGGCACAAACCCTGGATAAGGTTTTTCATTTCCATCAAACCATGTACTCGGTTCTGAATAAAAAAGACCTGCCCCCCTCGTTCCACTTCATAATAAATAGCATCCCTGATAAACTCCTGGTTAAAAACATGAACTTCGGTTTGAATAGGCTGGCGGTTTGGCGGTGGTGTATTGATAATACTGAGGTCACGTGCCCCCATCAAACTAAATTGTAAAGTTCTTGGGATAGGCGTAGCCGTTAGTGTCAAAGAATCAACTGTTGTTCTTATCTGTTTTAATTTTTCTTTTGCCGAAACGCCAAATTTCTGCTCTTCATCAATTACCATCAATCCAAGGTCTTTAAACTTTACATCTTTGCTCAGTAAAGCGTGGGTTCCGATTATAATATCAATTTTTCCTTCTTCTAATTTTTTCAGGGTTTCTTTCTTTTCTTTAGAAGATTTAAACCGGTTAAGATAATCGACCGTAACCGGTAAATCACTTAATCTTTCACTGAAAGTTTTATAATGCTGATAAGCCAGGATGGTTGTAGGAACCAATACAGCAGCTTGTTTCCCATCAAGATTGGTTTTAAAAGCTGCCCTTATCGCTACTTCGGTTTTACCAAACCCCACATCGCCACACACCAAACGGTCCATCGGAGATTCTTTTTCCATATCAGCTTTTACATCCATAACCGCTTTGCTTTGGTCGGGCGTATCTTCATAAATAAAAGAAGCTTCCAGCTCTGTCTGCATATAATTATCAGGAGAATGGGCAAAACCTTTGTGGCTCTTTCTTTCAGCATACAATTTTATCAAATCTGTAGCAATATCTTTTACCTGCTTCTTGGTTTTGTCTTTTAATTTATTCCAGACATCGCTTCCTAATTTATTCATTTTAGGAATCGTTCCTTCCTTGCCGCTGTACTTACTTATTTTATGCAAAGAAGAAATATTTACATACAGAAGGTCATTGTCTTTATAAACAATTCTAACAGCTTCCTGTAGTACGCCATTGGCTTCAATCTTCTGTAACCCGCTAAAAACGCCAACTCCATGATCTATATGCGTTACAAAATCTCCCGGCTGCAATTCGCGCAGCATTTTTAAAGTCAGTGCTTTATTTTTATTAAACGCTTGTTTAACCCGGTATTTATGGTATCTCTGAAAAATTTCATGATCTGTATAACAAACGATTTTTAAATCGTTATCAATAAATCCTTCATGAATTGAAACCGGGATGGGAACAAAATTGATTTCCGTATTCTGGTCCCTGAAAATAGAATGCAACCTTTCTAATTGCTTCGGATTTTCTGCAAAAATATAAATGCTGTATTTTTTTTCTTCGAACGATTTCAGGTTTTCAATTAGTAAATTAAACCGCCGGTTGAAAGCAGGTTGTTGCTGAATGGAGAAATGAATTTCATTGCTTGCTTTTGAAAAATATTTTTTATTCCCAAACTCAATTATAGGTAGGCCTTTAATTTGGTTTTCCAAAATCGCCGCAGTAACAAAATCTTTTTCTGAAACTTCTTTTATTTCATTTAATCCTTCGTCTTCAGTATTTAATTCTTGTTGGCTTTTGCTCCTGCCGGATTTTTGATTGCTAATTGCCTCTTTCAACTCTTCTTCCTCCTGCTCAATTATTTGCTTTATAAATTCCCAGCCTTCACTCCAAACGGCCGTATTTTCGGGTAAAAAATTCAGGAGTGAAACTTTTTCGCCACTTTCAAACTGAGTCTCTATATTTGGAATAATATTTACCTGCAACAATTTTCTTTCGCTTAATTGAGTTTCAGGGTCAAACAAACGTATACTGTCGATTTCATTGCCGAACAATTCTATACGGTAAGGTTTTTCATTTCCATAAGAATAAATATCCAAAATACCTCCTCGCACGGCAAACTGGCCAGGTTCGTAGACAAAATCAGTGCGCTTAAAACCATGGCCGACAAAACGGGAAAGCAAGGCATCGACTTTTATATTTTCACCTTGCTTAAAAGAAATAATATTTTGAGAAAGCGATTTTGATAAAACCACTTTTTCAAAGAGCGCTTCCGGATAAGTAACAACCACTTTTTTATTTCCGCCGGCACTTAATTTCGTAAGCGCCTCGGTTCTTAACATCACATGGCTACTATTAAGATGGTGGAAATTTTTTCGATTTTTAAAAGAAGAAGGGAAATAAAATAAATCGAGAGCCCCGGTAATATTTTCAATCGTATTATGAAAATACGCGGCTTCTTCGGCATCCCTTAAGATAACCAAATGATTAAATGACGAAGAAATTTCGTGGTTAAATACAGCGGAAAATATAAACTGGGAAGCGCTTCCGTGCAAGCCTGAAAGATGAATGTGCTGCGGAACATGGTCAGAAACCGTCGGAGAAGGCAATAGAATTTTATCCGCAATCGTAAATATGCGGGAATCATTTGAATAACTATCCATCAACGCATCAAGATTCATTCTCAGCTTTTTCTAAACGATGCAAAAATAAACTTTGATTGCCAATTTTTAATTTTTCGGGAAATGCTTTCTGATTTTATTACATCTTTTTTAAGAGAATTACAGTAAACCAACAAATAATAGTAATTTCTATTTCTATTTTTCGGGAAGATTTTCCTCATTTTGAAATGAGAATTTTGCTTAAGAGTATTTTCATTTATTAAAATAAAAAAAGACTTTTGCTATTAATTATCAGTAAATAAATCATAGAAATTATTTTTTATTGAAACGGTATAATTATTGGAGCCACCTAATTGATTTAACGAAACCCCCTTAAAACTAACAATGAACAAAATATTTACCCTGTTATTTTCAGCTTTAATTCTTTTATTTTTTTCCGGTTGCACCACAGATCAGACAACCGTTCAGATACTGCGCACGCCACTTTTGCAATTTGATTTAAGCCCTTCCAATTCATGGAAGGCTAATAATTATTCTATTGTTAATACATCAAAAGTGGTCGTTTACCCCCAGGATTCGTCGCTTCCGGCGCAATTATACAATCGTTATACTTTGCAGGGATCAGGAAAAGATGATTCAGGGCGCACTTATCAATTAGTAATCACTTTTGATATTTCGGATAGCAGCCAACTAGTGGGTATTTACAAAACCGCTTATACTTCGCAAAGAGGATTGGCGCAGGTTCAACTATTTGACCTCACCAATAAAAATGATTTATCAGTTTATAATCTTTGCGCGGATGGAATGCAAAATGATGTTTTACAAATAGAAAAACAGAAACCAGATGAGCAAATAATCACGGGCGCTTTTCAAATGACACTTTGTAATTCGAGGGATACGATGCAAAAAATTACGATTATAAATGGAACAATTAAAGACTTAAAATATTAAAAAGAAAAAAATGAAACGAGTTTTATTTAAAAAATATAAATCCCTGTTTTTTGTTCTTTCACTGTGTCTGTTTGCGTGCGTACAAACAACTTATGGGCAAGTGGACTCAACAAGAACGCCTATTCCGCAGCCTATTAAACAAAATGCAGGATTTGATGTGATTGTAAAAATGAATGGTGATTTGGTGTATGGATTGGTAAAAGAAGTAGGGCCGTTTTACATTTCCTACCAGAGAACGGATATTCCGGATGGGCCTGTATATACGATTCCCCGTTCAGAAGTGTATGTAATAAGTTACCGCAACCAGGTAAAAGATTATATAAATGGAAGGGCTGAAACTGATGAAATGCAAAATGGACAGCCAGATGATAATTGGTATAATGATAGCATAAATAATAAAAAAGTAAACTTTTTTCAAAATCCATCCATTCATTTTGGGCTTGGATTTTTACGAAGTTTTTCAAAAGTAGAAAATGTAAAAAATTATTCTTCTTCTGCCTCGTTTCCCGTTGTTTCTTTAGCCTACGAAATTAGCTATAAGAACAATCTTCAATTAGGCGTAATGATTGGTTTTGGCTCCCATAAATTTTCTAACCAGCAGTTCAGCAGCTATGACAGTACCAATAATAATATAAATTTAAAAGAGAATATTTTTGGATTATACGTGTATGGCCGTTATTATTTTTTGAGCAGCCAGTCGCCATTACAGCCCTACATTTTAGCTGGCCCGGGAATTACAAGTTCTAATATTCATTCAGAAAATAAAATAAGTTTTATCAATGATAATTCGCAGGTTATCGTTGTTCAATCCGGCGCGAGGGCTACAGGTTTGGGAATTATGGCAAGAGTGGGGGCGCAATATTTTATTAATAATCAGTTCCAGGTTTCCTTCGATGCCGGTGTAGGGCTGTCGGTAATAAAGGTAGGCATATCATTTAATCTAGATTAATACAAAATAATTTACCATGAAAAATACTTTACTAATTTTTATTCTTTTTCTCTTTTCCGGCTTAACGGCAAATGCGCAAAACAATTTTCGAAATAATAATCAATATGATAACAACAATTCAAAAAACAGTGGCATTGTTATTTCATTGGGCGCCGCGGCTAACTATTATTACGGCGAAGGAAACCGCAATTTTGGAAAATATGAAAGCGCCAGGCTTAACTGGCAGGCAAACGGAATGCTGGGTTTAACAATTGCCCGTGATAAAAGTGGGCATAGGACAATGCTTGCAGGTTTTGGTAGTTTTGGAATGAACAACGGAGAAACCGTTAACCATATTTTTGATGACCAGGGATATGTAACGCTTTCTACCAACCAAAATTCAGACAATAATGTTTATAGTATTGAAGGCGGATTATTGATTGGGGAAGTTTTCAGAATAAGCACGGGCGTAGGCCAACAGGTTTTTAATAAACAAACAATCGCCTCTGATAATGGAATTCAATTTCAGGCAACTTCGCTAAAATATAATTCAACAACGGTTGGTTTTAATTTTAATATTTCAGCAGTGGCCATTATTTTAAATTGCAGTTTTGAATATGGGCAGGATTATACCAAAACAGTTATTGTCCCTTCAGCAGGATTGATGTTGCATTTTTAAAAAATAAAAATTCCTGTTATGAAATTAGAACAATTAAGCTTCAGAAAATTTATCTATATAAATTAAAATTAATTTTTCATATAAAATATCGGTTGTATTTTCCGAAAAATTTTTGGAATGGCATTACAACCCTGGCAAACCGGCACTGTTATCCGCATTGAAGATGAAACTTATAATACCAGGCGATTTTTTATTCAGGTAAACGGATTAGAATCATTTGATTTTAAAGCAGGGCAATTCGTAACACTCGACCTGCCTATTCATGAAAAAGTAAACAAAAGATGGCGCAGTTATTCAATAGCAAGCTGGCCGGATGGCAGCAATGTTTTCGAATTATTAATTGTTCTACTGGAAGGCGGCGCAGGAAGCACTTATTTATTTAACGAAATAAAAATTGGGTCTGAACTGATATTTCGTGGCGCGCAAGGCTCTTTTACCCTTCCTCAACCGATTGATAAAGACCTTTTTTTTATATGCACCGGCACAGGGATTGCACCTTTCAGAAGTATGTTGAATTACATACAACTTCATAAAGTTCCTCATCAAAAATTGTATTTGATTTTTGGCTGCCGAACTAAAAAAGACCTTTTATATTTTGAAGAAATGAAATCTTTGCAAAACAATTTGGAAAATTTTTACTACTTACCTGCCCTAAGCCGTGAAAACTGGGATGGGCATACCGGTTACGTGCATAATTTGTATGAAGCAATTTGTAAAAAGAATAATGAGGCTTGTGAAAATATTGAAAACCTGAAACCTGCATCTTTTTATTTATGCGGTTGGAAATTTATGATCGATGATGCCAAAAAAAATATTGCAGCGTTAGGTTATGATAGAAAAGCTATTCACCTGGAACTTTATGGCTAAACGAAACTAATCTCTAAAAAACCAAAATAACAATTCCTTTTATTTGTTGCTTTACTGTATTATTTGAAATTGAAACCCTTGATCATAAAAACGTGGCCACTTTTATATCGGTTCATCTTTAAAATTAGCAACCGTTAATAAAAAAACGGATTCTTTGATTGCAGCTACGGTATGTGGCACTTTTCTGTGCAATGCGATCACCTGGCCCGTTTTCAAATTATGGCTTTCACCTTCGACGATAAAATTAATTTCTCCATCCAATACCTGCACACTTATTACACCATTTGCCAAATGCTTTTCGATAACAGCATCTTCATGAAGAGCAATTAAAACCATTCTCATTTCAGCTGTTTTGTAAATTGTCATTGCATTCCGGTCGCTATTTTTCCAGGTAGGCTCATCTTTTATTTGCCTTAAAAAATCAGGCATATCTATCGTTACAACAGGTGCATCCATTACCCGGCTACCTTCTGGCCGTAATTCAGTTGACTCGTTTTGTTTTATTTCCATTTTTATTTTTTTATTTTTTAAACATTATTTTTTTCATTTAGGTGCTTTTAATGAAAGTGCAGATCCTTTATGAACCGCAATGTGATCTGTTTTATCACTTTTAATTTCATATTGCGGGCCATCTTCACTGGCGTGGTGAGTAAACCCTTTGTAGTCAAAATCAGACGAATGAATTTTTATAATTTTTCCTGAAACATGCCCTGCTTCTGAATTCCATTTTACGTGATCGCCTATCTTAAATTTGTGTGCCATTTTTATTTATTATCCTTCCTCAAAAACTGCTCCTGAAATAAATAATGTTTAAAAAAGAAAAAAATATTGAATAGTAGTTGTTTACCACCCGGAATATTCTTTTAGAAATTTCTTTCTTGTTACTTTTGTTAAAACCATAATTTATGCGGCATATACTTTGTGGCAAAAGCAATAATTAAATCTTAAAAATAAAATCAAAAATGGAATCAATTGAACAAAGAGGAATTAATACAGTTAGGGTATTGTCGGCAGATGCTGTACAAAAAGCAAACTCCGGGCACCCTGGAACGCCCATGGGGCTTGCGCCGATAGGTGATGTATTGTGGACAAAAGCACTTAATTACAACCCAAATAATCCCGAATGGATTAATCGTGACCGCTTTATTCTCTCGGCTGGCCATGCCTGTATGTTGCAATATTGTTTTTTATATTTAACAGGCTACGATGTGAGCATGGATGATTTGAAAAACTTTCGTCAATTGCACAGCAGAACGGCAGGGCATCCGGAATATGGTTTGTTGCCTGGAATTGAAGTAACTACCGGCCCACTCGGCCAAGGTTTTGCAAACGGAGTAGGAATGGCTATTGCGCAACAATACCTGGCTTCCCGGTATAATAAACCTGGCTTTGATTTGTTCGATTACAAAATTTACGCTATTTGCAGCGATGGCGACCTTATGGAGGGTGTAAGTGCAGAAGCGGCTTCGCTCGCAGGGCACCTCAAATTAGGCAACATAATTTATTTGTATGATGATAATAAAATTACCATCGAAGGAAACACTTCACTTGCATTTAATGAAGATGTAACAGAACGTTTTCAGGCTTATGGATGGCATGTTCAATCAGTAACTGACGGAAATGATACTGAGGCTATTTATGCAGCAATCGTAAATGCGCAAAATGATACGAAAAGGCCATCTTTAATAAAAGTAAGGACCCATATTGGGTTTGGAAGCCCGAATAAAGTTGATACTGCCGGTGCGCATGGTTCTCCTTTAGGCAAAGAAGAAGTTCGTTTGGTAAAAGAAAATTTAGGTTTCGGCCCTGACAAAAGTTTTGTGGTTGAGGATAATGTACTTGAATATTACAGAGCGAAAGGAAGCGCAGGTGTAAAAAAAGAGCAGGATTGGAAAGAATTGTATGCAAGATATAAAGAGAAGTATTCAAAGGAAGCTACAGAGTACGAATTGCTACACAGCGGAAAATTACCAGAAGGCTGGAAAGATGATTTACCTGTTTTTAAACCAGATGCTAAAGGAATGGCTACCCGTAAGGCTTCAGGGAAAACTTTAAATGCTATCGCAGGTAAGTTGCCTTTATTAATAGGTGGCTCAGCAGACCTGGCTCCATCTACTGATACCAACCTGGATGATTATGAATCCTTCACAGATGAAAACCATGGGGGAAGGAATTTCCATTTTGGAATACGCGAGCACGCTATGGGTGCAGTTTTAAATGGCATGGCACTTACTAAAGGAATCATTCCTTATGGTGCTACTTTTCTTATATTTTCTGATTATATGAGGCCCCCGGTAAGGCTTGCAGCCATTATGAAAATTCGGCCCGTTTTTATTTATACCCACGATAGTATTGCTTTGGGGGAAGATGGCACTACCCATCAACCAGTAGAACAATTAATTGGATTGCGTTCGGTACCTGGCCTAACTGTTATTCGGCCCGCAGATGCAAATGAAACTGCACAGGCATGGCGCGTTACATTAGAACATTCCGGAGGGCCGGTGGCTATTATTCTTACAAGGCAAAACGTTCCAATTATTGACCAGGAAAAATATGCAAAAGCAGGCAACCTTGATAAAGGAGCTTATATTTTATCTGATTGTGAGGGCGAACCACAACTTATATTAATGGCGAGCGGTAGCGAAGTAAGCCTTATTTTGGAAGCGCAGGAAAAACTGAAAGAAGAATCTATAAATGCACGCGTAGTTAGTTTCCCCAGTTGGGAAATATTTGATGAGCAAAGTAATGGCTATAAAGAAAAAGTTTTTCCTAAAAAGATACGTAAGCGTTTAGCTGTAGAAGCTGGCTCTCCAATCGGCTGGTGCAAATATGTAACGGATGATGGAGATATTATTGGTATTACAAAATTTGGCGAATCGGCTCCAGGTGAAGAAGTAATGAAGGAATATGGTTTTTCTGTAGAGAACGTAGTAGCAAAAGCAAAAGCCTTGCTTCAATAATTTTTTTAAAAAAAATAAGAAAATGAAAAAAATTCTAATTGCAATTGATTATAACCCTACTGCAAAAAACATCCTGGAAGCCGGTTATTCTTTGGCAAAATCAATGAGCGCAGAAGTAACATTATTACACGTAGTGGCTGATTATACTTATTATTCTTCGCTGGATTATTCGCCGATTTTGGGGTTTGACAGCTTCAGCAACCTGGGTGTATTACAAACCAATACTTTGGTGGAATTACAAAACGCCGCAATGGATTATTTGATGAAGATGAAAGAATTTTTGAAAGATGATACTATAAAAACTTTAGTAAAAGATGGCGATACCGGGGATGCAATCATAGCCACTGTTGAAGAATCCGGCTTTGACATAATAGTATTAGGAACACATAGCCGGAGTGGCCTGGAAAAAATATTAATGGGCAGTGTAGCAGAAAAAGTGTTGCGCCACAGTACGGTTCCGTTGTTTATTATTCCTGTAAAAAAAGATGAATAAATAACAGGCACTAAATTTTGGCTTGAAAACTACTTTAAAGTTTTCTGTCTTCATTGCAATTGTAACTTTTATATTAATATTTACTCTAAGAATTGCAATTATTATTTTAATTGGGGTGCCGATAAACCTCAATGAACTTTACTTATTTTAATATATTTATTATGGCAGAATATCCAGACGAAGAACACGTTGTAAAAATTATCAAAACAGAAAACGTAACGCATAATGTAAAACGTTTTACGCTGAGTAAACCTGTTAGTTATGTTTTCACTCCTGGCCAGGCTACAGATATTGTTATCAATTTACCTGAATGGAAAAAAGAAAGAAGGCCGTTTACTTTTACCTGTTTGAACGATTGGCCAACCCTCGAATTTACTATTAAAATTTACTCAGATCATGAGGGAGTTACCAATAAGCTGGGCTCTTTAAAAGTGGGCGATGAGTTGATATTGCATGACATCTGGGGAGCGATTCATTACAAAGGGGAAGGTGTTTTTATTGCAGGCGGCGCTGGTGTTACACCATTTATTGCAATTTTACGCCAGTTGTACAAAGACAATAAAATCGATAATAACAAGTTGATATTTTCGAACAAAACTTCACACGATATTATTCTTAAAGATGAGTTTACCAAAATACTTGGGGATAATTTTATTAATACACTTACGGAAGAAGAAAATCCACATTATGAACACAAAAAATTAGATGCGGATTATCTTAAAGAAAAAATAAAAAATTTAGATCAATACTTTTATATCTGCGGGCCGGATGCCATGATAGAAGACATTAAAAAAGATCTTTTGGAACTTGGAGTGAAAGAAGATAAAATAGTTATTGAAGAATTTTAAAAATAGAAATCTTCATTAAAAGTTGGTTTACTGCATTATTTTAAAATAATATCCGTGAAATAGATTATATTCTGGTTGTAATAAAACATTTTAAATATGGCAAACGATCCTTACAAAATCAAAAAAATTTTAAGTACAAAAAACGGAAACTTCACTTATTATAGCCTCACTGAATTGGAAAACCAGGGGCATAACATCAGCAAGTTGCCGTTTTCTATCCGCATACTTTTAGAAAATGCTTTACGCAATTTTGATGATTTTTCGGTAACAAAAGAGAATGTGGAAACCCTTCTTAACTGGAAGCCAAAAGCATCTGATAAAGATATACCTTTTAAACCCGCGCGCGTGCTGATGCAGGATTTTACAGGCGTTCCCGCTGTCGTGGATATTGCTTCGCTCCGTGCAGAAGCAGCACGTAAAGGGAAAAATCCGGAAGAAATCAATCCTCTAATTCCGGTTGACCTTGTGATAGACCATTCAGTGCAAGTAGATTATTTTGGTACTGAATATTCATATCAAAAAAATATGGATGAAGAATACAATCGCAATAAGGAGCGGTATTCATTTTTAAAATGGGCGCAAAAATCGTTTAATAATTTTAGCGTGGTACCTCCTGGAATGGGAATATGCCACCAGGTAAACCTTGAATATTTTTCAAAAGGTGTAATAGAAAGGAATGGCGAAGTTTTTCCGGATACTTTAGTTGGTACTGATAGCCACACGCCAATGGTTAACGGAATTGGAGTAGTAGCATGGGGCGTTGGTGGGATTGAAGCCGAAGCGGCAATATTGGGCCAGCCGCTTTATTTTATCATGCCTGAGGTAATAGGCTTGGAATTGAAAGGTAAACTTCCATTAGGTTCAACCGCTACAGACCTGGTGTTGAACATTGCAGAAGTATTAAGAAAATATGGAGTAGTAGGAAAATTTGTAGAAGTATTTGGAGATGGGCTCAATAATTTGTCAGTACCCGACAGAGCAACTATCGGAAATATGTCACCTGAGTTTGGTTGTACTATTACCTATTTCCCAATAGACCATAAGACAATTGAGTATATGGAAAAAAGCAATCGCTCTGAGGCTCAATTAAAATTAGTAGAAGATTATTGTAAAGCTAATATGCTTTGGCGCTCAGGCGATGAAAAAATAACGTATACAGATAGGATTTCGCTTGACCTTTCAACTATCGAACCTTCTGTAGCCGGGCCTAAACGCCCGCAGGACAAAATTCTTTTGAAGAATTTTAAAAAGAAATTTATCGATTTGATGGATCAGAATTATGGGCGTAAGTATATTGTACCCGATAAACAATTATCTCGCTGGTTTGCCGAAGGTGGCGGCCAACCGGTTGATTCTTTGGCATCCTCTAATGCACCCACCACTGTCATCGAAGAAGTGGAAAATGGTACCAAAAAAGTTTGGGTTACATTAGGGCATGAAAAATTTGAAATCTCAGATGGTTCTGTAGCAATAGCGGCCATTACTTCCTGTACCAACACTTCCAATCCATTTGTGATGATAGGCGCCGGCCTGGTAGCGCGAAAAGCCAGAGAACACGGCCTTGATAAAAAACCCTGGGTGAAAACTTCTCTTGCGCCAGGGTCGAAAGTAGTTACTGATTATCTTAAAAAAGCCGACCTTCTTACTGATTTGGAATCATTGGATTTTCACCTCGTTGGTTATGGATGTACTTCTTGTATTGGTAATTCCGGCCCGTTGCCACCTTACATGGCTAAGGCTGTAGAAGAGCATGAACTTGTTGTGGCTTCTGTACTTTCAGGAAACAGAAATTTCGAAGCCAGGATTCATCCGCAGGTAAAAATGAATTTTTTAATGTCGCCAATGTTGGTGGTCGCTTATGCCATTGCGGGCCGCGTTGATATTGATTTAACCACCGAACCTATAAGTTATGATTCTAATCTTCAACCTGTTTATCTAAAAGATATATGGCCTTCAGATGATGAGATAAATGAGATCATGGCAAAAGTGCTTTCGCCAAAAGATTTTTCAAAAAACTATGGAGAAATTTTTGAAGGAAATGAAATATGGAGAAATCTAAAAGTACCCGAGGATAAATTGTACGCGTGGGATAAAGACTCTACGTATGTAAAAGAGGTTCCTTTCTTTTATAACCTTCCGGACAATGCAGAAGCCACTAAAGACATTGTAAATGCAAGGGCATTATTAGTTTTGGGCGACAGTATTACTACCGACCATATTTCTCCAGCCGGACAGTTTAATGAAAAATCCGCAGCAGGGCAATATCTTATAAGCAGAGGCGTAAAAAGAGAAAATTTTAATTCATATGGTTCACGCCGTGGAAATGACGAAGTGATGGTGCGCGGCACTTTTGCCAATGTGCGCATTAAAAATCAATTGGCCATAAAAGAAGGGGGTTATACTACTTACCTGCCTTCCAATGAAGAGATGTCTGTATACGACGCCTCTATTAAATACAAAGAAACAAATACACCCTTAATAGTACTAGCAGGAAAAGAGTACGGTAGCGGTTCTTCAAGGGATTGGGCAGCCAAAGGAACTTTTCTCCTTGGAATAAAAGCAGTAATTGCGGAAAGTTATGAGCGTATTCACCGAAGTAATTTAGTCGGTTTGGGAGTGTTGCCTTTGGAATTTAAAGAAGGTGAAAATACACAAAGCCTTGGGCTTACCGGTAAAGAAATCTTTAGTATTACTGGTATAGCCGGCACTATTACACCATTGCAGGTAATGGAGGTAATTGCTAAAAAAGAAGACGGTACAGAAATAAAATTTAATGCAATCGCAAGGCTTGATTCTAAAATTGAAATTGAATATTATCGTCACGGAGGTATTCTGCAATATGTATTAAGGCAGTTTTTGGAAAAAGCCGGATCGAACTAATTAAAAGAATATTTTTTAAAATAAAAATCACCATTATTTGTTCGTTTACTATTTATAAAAACGAACATTTTTTATACTATTTTAAATATCTTCTTCAAATTCTTCGTGTTCGGCAGGATTATAGCCAGCTTTTAGTTCTGCTAGTTTTTTCTTGCCATAAGCTCCTTTGGTTATTATCACATACAAAACGGGCACAATAAATATAGCAAGCGAAGTAGCCGCAAGCATTCCTCCGAATACAGTCCAGCCAATGGTTTTACGTGATTCTGCAGCAGCACCTGTTGCAAAAGCTAATGGCAAGACGCCCAAAATAAATGCAAAAGAAGTCATTAATATAGGGCGCAAACGTAATTTGACCGCAGAAATTGTAGCTTTCATTACATCCATTCCTGCATCTACGCGGTCCTTCGCAAATTCTACAATTAAAATCGCATTCTTCGCCGCCAAGCCAATCAAGGTGATTAAACCGATTTGAGCATAAATATTATCAGTAAGGCTAGGTAAAAAAGTGAGTGCGATTATAGAACCAAGTGCGCCGATAGGAACAGCTAATAAAACCGAGAAAGGTACCGACCAACTTTCATAAAGAGCCGCCAGGAAAAGAAACACAAAAACCAAAGAGATGGCGAAAATCATAACCGTTTTGTTGCCGGCTTTTATTTCCTCGCTGCTCATTCCTGAAAATTCATAACCGTAACCGGAAGGCAAATATTTTGCGGCAGCTTCCTTTAAGGCGTCTATTGCCTGCCCGCTGCTATATCCATCTTTTGGGGTTCCGTTTATTTCTATCGATCTATAAATGTTATAATGCGATATTGATGTTGGGCTTTCTACAAGTTTAGTAGTAATCAGGGAACTAAGAGGAATCATATTACCCTGGGTATTACGAACATAATATTTACCAATATCAGATACAGAAGAACGATAATTACTGTCTGCCTGGGCAACTACTCTAAAATTTCTTCCATACAAATTAAAATCGTTGATGTAGGAACTTCCGAGCAAAGTCGACATGGTAGAATACACATCAGCCACTGAAACACCTAATTGTTTTGCCTTCTCGCGGTCAACGTTTACCTGGTAACTTGGTGTATTGGCTGTGAAAAAAGTATAAGCACGCCCTATTGCAGGCATTTTATTTAATTGTGCAACAAAACTTTGGGCTACTTTCGAGAACTGTTCAATGTTGTCAGTACTGGTAGTTTGTTGAAGTTCAAATGTGAAACCCGCAGTACGCCCGAGCCCCGGCACTGCCGGAGGGCCGATTACCAAAATTTTTGCGTCTTTAATATCAGCTGTTTTTTGATAGATCCTCTGCATGACGGCTTGCTGGCTATGTTCAGCGCCTTTGCGCTCATCCCAATCTTTTAAATGGATAAACATCGTTCCGACGTTGGATTTATTTGAGGAACTAAGGACATTAAACCCTGCTAATCCTCCATCCACATTTATTTCGGAAATATCTTTTAATCTTTTCTGGATTTCTATCATCATATCCATACTGCGCGTAGTTGACGCACCTTCTGCCATTTCATAAGTAAGATAAAGCCTTCCTTCATCTTCCTGCGGAATAAAGCCAGTTGGCTTTGCCTTAAAAAGAAAAAATAAACCAACGATAATTACAGTTAGCAGAACGATGATATAAGGCCATTTTCTGATCCAGAGGGCTACGCCTCTTGAATAAGAATTGGTAACTCTTCTAAACCAGTTATTAAAAGAAAAAAAGAATTTACCCAGCAAACCCGTTTTTTCTTTTTCGTCTTTGGAATGTTTAAGCATTAAAGAACATAAAGCGGGTGTAAGTGAAAGTGCTACAAATGCTGAAATGATTACTGAAACAGCAATGGTGATGGCAAATTGCTGGTACAACCTTCCAACAATCCCAGGGATAAATCCGACCGGGACAAAAACAGCAGCGAGGATTAAAGCTATAGCAATAACAGGCGCCGAAATTTCACTCATCGCTTTACGCGTGGCGTCTTTTGGCGACATATTGTTGTGGTCAATGTTATGTTGAACTGCTTCGACGACAATAATGGCATCATCTACTACAATTCCTATTGCCAGGATAAATGCAAATAAAGTGAGCGTATTTATTGTAAAACCAAATGGAACGAAAAATATGAATGTACCAATTAATGAAACCGGTATTGCCAAAACCGGAATTAAAGTAGCCCGCCAGTTTTGCAGAAACAAAAACACTACTATTACAACAAGAGTTAACGCTTCCAAAAGTGTAATGATGACTTCCTTCATTGATGTTTTTACCACAGAAACCGATTCTGATGGAACATTATAATCTAAATCCTGAGGAAATGTCTTTTTTAGTTTTACGAGCTCTTTGTTAACACCATCATAAGTTGATAATGCGTTTGATCCTGGAGATTGATAGACCAATAAAAATGTTGCAGGTTTGCCATCCACAATGGCATTATTTCCATAAGTGAATTGGCCCAGTTGCACTCTGGCTACATCTTTAAGATAAATCATATTTCCTGTTGCCGGGTCTGAGCGGATAACAATATTCTTGAATTGTTCCGGAGTATTGATGCGGCTGTTGGTTAATACACTGTACTCAAAACTTTGCGGGTCCGGTTGTGGTACTCCGCCAACAGTACCCGGGGCTATTTCCAGGTTTTGCTCATTTATCGCTGCAGCAATATCTGCAGGCGTAAGTTTTAATGCCGCCAGTTTTTCCGGATCAAGCCAGATGCGCATTCCAAAATCACTTCCAAAAACGGTGATGTCCCCAACTCCGGGTACACGCTTCAAAGCGTCAACAAGGTAAATTGAGATATAATTACTAATAAATTTTGAATCATGAGTGCCATTTGGGGAAAAAAAAGCAAGTACCTCAATGAATGTGGGATTACGTTTCAAAACCGTAACTCCCAGCCTTTTTACTTCATCAGGCAATGTGGGCAAAGCCACATTTACTCTATTTTGGACATCAAGGGCAGCTATATCTACATTAGTGCCGACATCAAAAGTTGCGGTGATAGAACTTTGCCCACTGGAAGTACTATTACTGGTAAGATAAGTCATTCCCGGCGATCCGTTAATTTGTGTTTCGAGCGGAGTTGTGGTCGTTTGCTCTACAGTTGTCGCATCGGCGCCAATGAAATTGCCGCTCACTGAAACGGTTGGCGGCGAGATGTCAGGGTACTGGGCTATCGGAAGATTGGTAATAGAAATAATACCAACCAGCACTATTACAATTGAAATTACAATTGCTGTAACCGGCCGTTTTATAAAAGTTTCTGCGATCATTTTTTCCTATTTACTTAAAAACAATAACAGGCAGGTTGAAAACCGGCCTCTATTCACTCACTTTCACAATAGTGCCATTATGTAAATTCTGAACTCCCTGAACAGCGATTTTTTCACCTGGTTTTAAACCCGATTTTACAATAACGCTGTCTCCTATTACTGTACCTAATTCGACTTGTTGTTGATGTACCTTTGAACTATCACCCAATACAAAAACAGAAAACTCGCCTAATTGTTCGTTTACTGCAATGTGAGGAATGATTGTAGCATTTTTAGAAGACGTATTTTTTACCCTTACCGTATTATTCATTCCGGGTTTCAGCATCTCTTTGTCATTTGGAAAAATCAACCTCACTTTTATTGTTCCGGTTTGGGGGTCTACCGCACGGTCAATAAAATCTAACTTACCAGGATATGGGTAGATTTCATCTCCAAACGCAATCGTAAATACAGAATCTTTCAGATTGTCTTTTCCCTCTTTCAATTCTGTAAAGCGATAAATATTTTTTTGATCTACTGTAAAATCAACCGCAACAGGATTATCGGTTGAAATTGTGTTTAAGACTGTTTGGCCGGCTACCACAGCGGTTCCTTTTTTTACTTGCGAAATACCTATAGTTCCTGAAAAAGGAGCATAAATATTGGCAAACTGAACATTGGAATGAATGCTGGCGACGTTCGCTTTAGCAGCATTTACCTGTTTTTGCGTAGCTTCTAAAGCCGCATTCGCATAATCTACCTGCTGTTTTGCAATCGCATCATGCTTTTCAAGCTCATTGTACCTGTCCGCATCCTTTTGCGCTTTTTCCAAATTTGCTTCCTGTACCTGAAGGTTAGCAAGGGATTGCTCGTAATTAGCTTTATAAACCTGGTTGTCTATTTTATATAAAAGCTGCCCCTTTTTCACATTTTGGCCATCTTTGAAATTAATGTCAGTTATATACCCACTTACTTGTGAAGTAATATTTATCTGGTCTAATGCGGTCACAGTTCCCGGATAAGTATCATAATAAACTGCATTGGTATTAGCGACTGTGGCAATGGTTATAGGCACTGCAGGAGGCGGACCTTGTTGTTTCTGTACTTGATTACTGCACGATGAAATGATGAAACTCATTGCAAAAACAAAGAAAATATGTTGACTGATTTTCATGATTGTATTTTAATATTTTATATTTCCCAATGATTGCATTACATCTATTTTACTTGATAAAACCTGGTAAAGCGCATTATAATAATTAATTTGTGCCGTCCGTAAATCCGATTCAGCAGTTATTACATCCAAATAAGCTTTCACTCCTGAACGATATTGTAACTGTATTACATCGTACACCTCACTGGCCAGCGAAAGATTTTCTTTTAAACTGTAATAATTGTACAAATTACTTTTATAAGTGGCTAAGGCATTCTCATAATCCGAATTGATTTGGTTTTCATAACTTCTGATGTCGTTATTTGCCTGCGTAATTTCAAATTGAGCCTCTTTTATTTCCTGAATTCTTTTTCCTCCCTGGAAAATGGGTAATGTAAGTGTCAATCCGATAAAAGAATTTGGATAGGTTTCGCTGTATAATTTTGAAAATTTATTATTCAGGTAATTAAGGTTGTAATTTCCAAAAGCAGAAAGATTTGGAAGAAAACTCCATTTATAATATTGAAGATTATATTGTTGCAACTTTTGTTGGGTTTGCAATTGTTGTATTTCAATCCTGTTATTGTAATTAACGGTTTGCAAAGTATCCATCAGCACTTCATTTTCCATTTGAGTTGTATCGTAATCCAATTCCAGGGCTTCTTTTAATGGGTATCCCATCAAATCTTTCAAATAAGCTTTTTTTGCTTTTAAACTTTCTTCACCAGATTTTTTTTGTGCATTTGCATTATTCAAGGCAATCGTTGCCCTTTTATAATCCGTTTTATCTACAATGCCCGCCTGGTATTGATAATAGGCATCTTTTAAACTTTGGTTGGTCCGTACGATATCTTCATCAGTTACTTTTAGTTGCTGTTCTGTAAGTATAAAATCATAAAAGGCTTTGCTTACCTGAACTGCCAGGCTGATTTTTTTATTTTCTGTATTTTCACTGGCAGCCTGGCGAACATCTTTGGACGTTCGTGATGCCAATAACACATCGCGGTTAAAGATATTTTGTGTCAATCCGAAGTTGGCCCCTGAAGTATTATAACTTCCGGAATGTGAAACGTTACCGTTAAAAATAAATGTTGGTAATTGTATATTATGCTGCAAATTATAAGTAAAATTTACCTGTGGGTACCAATCAGCCAACTTATTTTGAATTTGCGCTTCAGTAATCTGTTCATTTATATTTGCATTTTGAATATCCGGATTGTGTTTAACGGCATATTGAATACAGGTTTGCAAAGTAGCTTCTTGAAGTATGGGTAAGCTATCTTTTTGCTGCGCAAATAAAAATGGCGAATAAACGAAAACAATTAATAAAATCAAGGGAAATCTAACTACCTGAAAATTCATTTTTATATTTCGATATTGCATATTCCTTTTACTCTTTTAACCTGCCCGGTTTTACTTTCCTTACTATGAGCATAATTTACAAACACAAAAAAAATATCTATTGGATTTCTCTTTTTTAGTTATGCATCCAATATTCATAAATAAAGGAATGCAAGTTATGCAGAAAATAAAATATAGTAATACAGGTAATCAGCAAATATTACCGTTTAGAGAAATTGATTGAAATATGACAGTATAATTATTGCTCTATCAACCTTTCATCAAGAAGGTAAGTTTTAATGGAAGTTATTTTTGTGGCCTCTTTTTGTTCATCCACTGAAAAATGTACTGAACTTACTTCTGCCTCCGGAAAAGTTAATATTCTTTTATGGCCTATAGTTGTCCCCGTAATTTCTTTAATCAATTCATTATTTTTATCAAGCAATTTTATTGTGAATTTTGCACAATTTTGACCGTTACTTAAATTCTCTTTTAAAACAATGCAATTTATTTTTGTAGGGTCATTGTAATCAATAAGGATAGATTGAAAATCAGGATGGGTAATGGTTTCAAATGAGTTTTTATTTTCATCATCCTTTTTTTTTGTAATTGATTTTTTATGATTAGACACAAAATATTGATGTGCATTTTTGGAAAGATTATTTCCGAAACTTTCCTCTCTTAATTTTTTAAAATCCATTAATGAAGCCGAATCATATTTTGTAATTAACCCTCTTCCATCTGGCGGGACATTTAAAATTAAATTAGCACCCCGGCCAACACTTTTTAAATAAATCTCAAAAAGCTTTTCCGGGCTTTTTACTAATGAATCTTCATTTTTGTGATTGAACCATCCAGGCCTGATGCTAACATCACACTCTGCGGGAATGAAGTTTTCCCCCCAAACATTTCCCTGGTTTAAAGTATCAGTTGGCGGTGCACCAATCCCTCTTTTAAAACCTGCTGTATCTAATAAATCCCAATTGGTTTGTCCCGCAAATCCCTTCTCATTGCCACACCAGCGTGCGTCCGGGCCAATATCGCTAAAAATAATTGTGTTGGGAGAAAGTTTTCGAACTATTCTTGTAAACTTTGCAAAATCATAAATTTGTTTTTTACCATTTGGCCCTTCACCGTTAGCGCCATCCCACCACAACTCCCATACCGGCCCATAATTAGTAAAAATTTCTGTCAGCATATTTTCAAAAACATCATTGTATGCCGGCGTTCCATAAGCCGGATGGTTCCTGTCCCAGGGAGAAAGGTAAACACCGAATTTCAACCCATATTTTTTGCACGCTTCGGATAATTCTTTCAACACATCGCCTTTACCATTTTTCCAGCCGCTTTCCCTTACAGTATGTTTCGAATATTTACTTGGCCAAAGGCAAAATCCATCATGATGTTTTGCTGTGATCATAATTCCTGTTGCACCGGCAGCTTTTGCAATTCGGCACCACTGATTACAATCAAGTTCTTTGGGGTCAAAAATTTCCGCGCTTTCTGTCCCCTTACCCCACTCAAGGCCAGTGAAGGTATTGGGGCCAAAATGTACAAAGAAATAATATTCCATATTCTGCCATGCAAGCTGGTATTGGGATGGAACAGGATTGGATTTTTTATTTGTTTGAGAAAAACCAGGTTGGAATAAAAAAGTAAATAAAATTAAAATGGAATATTTTTTCATACTGATTCTTTAATAAAATAAATAAATTCAGGTAAACCATATAAAGCAAAATGAAAATAGGGATTATTTATTTGTTTACTGTAAAATATGAATTTAAGTTTGAGAAAGGCATTCCTTTTTTAAAAAGAATAATTAAATTATGAAAAAGTTTTTCCTTTTTGTCTTGATGAGCATTATTTTTCAAAGTTCATTTGCGCAGCAAAAACACACCTTTGAAATAAAAGGCGGAAATTTTTTATACGATGGAAAACCGATTCAAATACACTCAGGTGAAATGCATTTTGCCAGAGTGCCAAAGGCTTATTGGCGCCAGCGTTTACAGATGATGAAAGCGATGGGATTAAATACGGTGGCAACCTACGTATTTTGGAATTACCACGAAACTGCACCTGGGTTTTGGGATTTTAAAACTGATAGCAGAAACTTAGCAGAGTTTATAAAAACAGCCCAGCATGAAGGATTGATGGTAATTTTAAGGCCAGGCCCTTACGCCTGCGCTGAATGGGAATTCGGCGGATATCCGTGGTGGTTACAAAAAGAAAAATCTCTCGTTATTCGATCCTATAATCAACCTTTTTTAGATTCATGCAAAACTTATATTAATCATCTTGCGGCGCAGGTAAAAGATTTGCAAATCACTCATGGAGGCCCCATAATAATGGTGCAGGTAGAAAATGAATTTGGTTCTTACGTTGCCCAGCGAAAAGATATTCCTTTAGAAGAACATAAAAAATATATTACAGCCATTAAGCAGGAATTAACTGATGCCGGATTTGATGTTCCCTTTTTTACTTCTGACGGAAGTTCATTGTTCAATGGAGGCAATATTGCAGGTGCATTACCTGCAGCAAATGGCGAAGACAATATTGACACTTTAAAAAAAGCCGTGAATGAATATCATAACGGCGAAGGGCCATATATGGTGGCAGAATTTTACCCCGGCTGGCTCGATCATTGGGCAGAACCTTTTCAAAAAGTATCAACAGAAAGTGTGGTTGCGCAAACGGAAAAATATTTAAAAGCGGGCGTATCCTTTAATTATTATATGGTGCATGGCGGAACTAATTTCGCATTTACAAGCGGCGCTAATTATGATAATAACCACGATATACAACCGGATATTACAAGCTATGATTATGATGCGCCGATAAGTGAAGCTGGTTGGGCAACGCCGAAGTACAAAGCATTGCGGGAATTATTTATGAAAAATGTCTCTTATAAAATTCCGCCTATACCCGCGCCAATTCCCGTTATTGACATTCCTTCAATCAAGCTAAATAAAGCCGTTGATCTTTTTGCGTTGAAAGAAAAAATGAAACCGGTTGTATGTGATACTCCTAAAACGTTTGAAGATTTAGGTCAGGGATATGGATATGTTTTATACAGCAAACATTTTAAAAATGCAATTAAGGGGGAATTAGAAATAAAAGGTTTGAGGGATTATGCTACCGTTTATATTAATGGTACAAAAGCAGGTACACTTAACCGTTACTATAATAAATATTCATGCGATATTGATATTCCGGCGAATGCCACTTTGGATATTTTGGTTGAAAATATGGGAAGAATAAATTATGGTGCAGAAATTATTCATAACCTGAAAGGAATTGTCAGCCCGGTAAAGATTGATGGAAATGAAATCACCGGCAACTGGAATATGTATCAATTTCCAATGGATCGCGAGCCGGATTTAAAGGCATATTCTAATAAATACAAAAAAGATCAACCTGTCATTTATGAAGGTTCTTTTACGCTTTCAAAAATTGGCGATACTTTTTTAGATATGAGCAAATGGGGCAAAGGAAATGTTTTTGTAAACAGACATAATCTTGGCCGCTACTGGAATGCAGGGCCACAGCAAACTTTGTATTTACCCGGTTGTTGGTTGAAGAAAGGAATGAATAAGATTACTGTCTTTGAACAAATCAATTCGGAACAACAGAAAGAAATCCATGGAGTGAAAACACCGATTCTTGACGAGTTAAGAAAATGATTTTAAAAAAAATAGGTTTTATTTTTCTAAAAATTTTTCTATAATTCTTATAATTTGCGCATACTCTAATAAAAATCCATCGTGGCCGTATAATGAATTGATCTCAACAAATTCACCTTTTGGAATGTTTTCCGCAATCAACTTTTGTTCATTTACCGGAAACAAAATATCTGTAGTAATGCCAATGGCTAGGGCTTTTGAATTTATTTTTTGCAACGCCTGTTCAACGCTTCCCCGGCCGCGCCCCACATTATGAGAATCCATTCCCTTACTCAAAAAGTAATAACTAAAAGCATTAAATCTTTTCGCCAGCTTTTCACCCTGGTATTTTTGATAGGATTCACTTTTAAACTTTTCAATTTTATCTAAATCATTTTCACTCTGGGCCGCCCGGTAAGTTTCATAATTTCTATAGGAAATCAAAGCTATGCTCCTGGCGGCTTTCATGCCTTCAATCCCTGCAATTTGATTTTTTTCTTTCCACGATTCATCTGCTTCAATACACATTCTTTGCGAAGCATTTAAAGCAATTCCCCAGGGAGAGTGTTGGGCATTGGTTCCGATGGGAAATATGAAGTCAAATAAATCCGGCTCTTCTATTGCCCATTCTAATAATTGCTGGCCACCCATAGAACCCCCAATACCGATTTTTATTTTCTCAATTCCTAAAAACTCTTTCAAAGGCTGGTAAGACCGAATCATATCCCTCGGCGTGAAAAAAGGAAAATCATGAAAATAGGTTTGTTTACTATTTGGATTTTTATCAAACGGGCCAATACTTCCGTAACAGCTTCCCGGCATGTTTACGCAAACAATAAAATATTTTTCCGGATCAAATATTCTTCCATCGCCAACAAGGCCTGGCCACCATTCTGTTGGAATACTGTTAGCCGTAAGTGCATGAAAAACCCAAACTACATTGTCTTTGTCATCGTTCAATTTACCATAAGTGGTATATGCTAAATGATATTCAGGAAGTACATAGCCGGATTCAAGTATAAGAGTTTTCTCTGATGAAAAAATACTGGTCGTCAAATTCTTTTGTTTGAAAATTTTTGCAAAAATAAATCATAACCGTTTAGCTATTAAATATTTAATGGCTAAACGGTTATGGTTAAACGAAATCAGAAATCAATTTTTTATGCAAACGCCTTTTCTAAAGCTTGTTCAATATCGGCCTTGATATCGTCAATATGTTCAATACCTACCGATACTCGCAACAGTGTAGGAGTTACTCCCGCTGAAAGTTGCTCAGCATCAGATAACTGCTGATGAGTTGTAGCTGATGGTTGAATAATTAAAGTTTTTGTATCGCCTACGTTGGCAAGATGGCTAATCATTTTCAGGTTATCTACCAATTTAGTGGCGCTTTCTTTTCCACCTTTTAATTCAAAAGAAAGAACGGCGCCTGCTCCTTTCGGTAGGTATTTTTTTGCATTGGCATGATGCGGGCTACTTTCTAATCCTGGGTAATTTACTTTTTCTACATTAGGATTTTTCTCAAGCCATAGTGCGAGTGCCAGGGTATTTTCCACATGGCGCTCAATACGTAATGACAAGGTTTCCAAACCCTGAATCAGCAAAAATGAATTGAAAGGAGAAATAGCCGGGCCGAAATCTCTCAACCCTTCCACCCTTGCACGAATGATAAACTGGATATTTCCAAAAGGGCCTTTGCTACCAAAAACATCATTGAAAACCATGCCGTGGTATCCTTCTGAAGGTTCAGAAAAAGCAGGGAATTTTCCGTTGCCCCAATTGTAATTCCCGCCATCCACAATTACACCACCGATGCTGTTTCCATGGCCGCCAATCCATTTGGTAGCTGCCTGTACTACTACGTTTGCCCCATGTTCCAACGGGCGGAAAAGATATCCCGCACAGGCAAAAGTGTTATCAACAATTAATGGCAAATCATGCTTTTTAGCCAATGCTGAAAGTTTATCAAAATCCGGAATGTTGAAATCCGGATTGCCGATTGTTTCTGTATAAATAGCCTTGGTTTTTTCATCAATCAAGCTTTCAAAATTTTCAAAATTATTGTCTTTTGCAAACCGGGCTTCAATGCCGAGGCGTTTTAAAGATACTTTAAATTGATTGTAAGAACCACCGTAGAGAAAAGGGCTGGTAACAAAATTTTCCCCTGATTGTAAAATATTATTTAAAGCAAGGAATTGAGCCGCTTGCCCTGAAGCCGTTGCTAGTGCAGCAACGCCACCTTCCAGTGCAGCTACTCGTTTTTCGAAAACATCCGTAGTCGGATTCATTATGCGTGTGTAAATATTCCCGAATTCTTTTAGCGCAAAAAGATTAGCACCATGTTCAGAATTTTTAAAACTGAAAGAAGTAGTTTGATAAATAGGTACTGCGCGTGCACCTGTGGTTGGGTCTGCTTCCTGCCCTGCGTGTTGTTGTAATGTTTCAAAATGTTGAGAGCTCATAATTGACAATTTATAAATTAAAATTAAAAGATTGATTTTGTAAAATAAGGCAAAGCCTTGTTATGGGTGATATGAAAGGTACAATGCCTTACGGCATACAGGGTGTGCGGTTACACATATTATTAGTGTAGATAGAAGTTTGATAAATTAAGGTTGTTGAATTTGCCATAATCAAATATCCTACAAATATAGTAGGCTTTAATTTAAATTGGCAAATAATTTTTTATTCAAAAAGGAATTTTGCCAATTATAAACGAATCTTATCATAAATTAATGGAAGTAAGACAGCAGGGTGAAGTGAAAAATAAAAATCTAACTTATTTATTGGTTCACTGTATAGTTTGTTCAGCAGCTTAATTTTATTTTATAGGATTAGTTTCCATTTTTTTCAGGTGCCAGCCTTTATTATGTAACCAAACCCAGGTGGCAGTATATTCACCTTTTACTGATACCGTGTCATTTACTGGTATAACCACTGTTTGGTGGTATATTCCTTTTTGAATGGCTGAATCGCTCGTACTTTTTATTGAATCTGTTGTGGAAGTTTGCGACAGTACTTTAAAGTTTTTAAATTTATCTAAAAATTTTCTAATCGAATCCCTTCCATGTGCCATTGTTCCTAAATCCCCATTCGGGGTAAATAATAATGCTATAGAATCAACATCCATAGTTTGAATATAATGGTCATATTGGTTCATTGCTGATTGAACTCCCTTGTTATTGTGCATGCTTGTATTGCAGGAGATTAGTAAAATAAATACAATAGGAATCAAACCTATCAGCCTGGGAAAAGGTTTCACTTTTTTATTTGATTAATGAAAAGCTAATAATATTCCAGTGTAAATCTAATGAAAAACCAGAAAACAAAAAGCCTGGCAGCAATTTACCGGCTTTCGTTCCTAAATTTATTTTGGGCAAATTTTTTAAATTTTAATAGTTTGATCCTTCAAAAATATAAATCCAAAATCTTACTTATTTGTTGGTTTACTGGGAATTTCATTTTTTATTTTTTGTTTTTTTATCAGGATTCCATAAAAATTTTATGATGCGTTAATAGTACTTGAGAGCAGTAATATAAGGACAATTAAAAAACATAAAATACTTATCAGCAAAAGCAACAGCTTTATAATTTTTGTAGCAAACATATTATTGAAACATTTTTTTAGCATCATTAAAAAAATCGCCTGTCATTAATAATGTCATTCTTTAATTTCTTTGTAGCCGGTGGGTACTTCAAACAAGCTGGAGGGTAAATCTTTACGCTCCATTTTGTTTAGCTGCAATTTCATTGCAACATCTTTGCTTGCCATCACCATTTGAACGGTAAAACCATCGCAGCCCATTTGTTTCAATTGATCTGCAGTTTCAGCAGAATACATAGAGTTGCCTTTGCCGGATTCGAAGCGGTTAATTAAAGTTTTTACAGAAGGCTGCTGAGGCACATCGTTGCTTTTCCACAGATCGATGGTGTCCACTGAAGAATAAAAACTTCCCATTGTTTTTTTGGAAATGATTCTTGCATGGACACAATTGAAGCCCATTACTTTTTCATCACCAACTTTTGTTGCAGTAGAGTTTATTTTTTCATCCGTATTCATGTCACTGCTGTCAATGTGGTTTACCGTATAAGTTTTTGCGGAATTATCAATTTCTATACTTTCATTTGGCTTGCCGGCATGGGCAATCATTATAATTGGTGCAGATGTTTTATTTCCATTCATTGAATTATTAATATTCATCTCCATGCGCATATCACCTTTCGAAGAAACAAACATTTTTGTAAGCTCATTTATTGAAATATCTTTTCCCGAGCTGTTGGTTGTTAGTTCATAATAATAATCACCGCCGTTAGCGGAAGCAGATAAATTGCTACCTGTTGTGGAAGAAGTATTTGATGAGTTATTGCTGTTGCAAGCTGTAAATAGTATTCCTGAAAGAATTAATGCTGAGATAATTTTTGTTAATCGCATTATTTATTTTTTAAAATTTATGATAAGAAAAAATATTTATTTACATAGGTATATTGTGAGTCGTGCTCATAGGAATGTCAAATTTGCCATCAGCGATATTGATAAAATCTTTACCTCCTTTTGGCGTATCAGGGCTCAGCATAAATTTTCCCGAGAAAGTTCCGGAAACTCTTGTGGAAGAAAGATTAGTAATATTTACTACAATAGAATCAGAATTGTATTGAGCTGTAGCAATTGGCAAAGCATCTCCTACCTTTTCCGGAATGATATTCACCTGTATGCCCCAGGCATCTTCATCATGGCCAAAAACCATATTGCCACTTTTGTCGGGAATAGAAAAACGTAGGGAACGGGTGAAGCTTGCTAGCGGATCAGCAGATTTAATATTCGTTAGTTTAAAAAGCAATGATTTTCCTTTGTCAACATCCTGAGTATAGGCTGCATTATATTGTTGGTCTTTATCAAGAATATTTCCAGATGTGGCCTCGCCATCTATAACACAAGACCAGCTTGTATTTCCGTCAGAAGATGAAGTGGAAGCGGATGAAGTAGTTTGATTCGAATCTGCTGGGGGAGTGTTACTGTTGTTATTGTTTGCAGAACAAGAAATTAAAAATGCTGCTGATAATATGATTGGTGTTACGAATTTTAGTTGTTTCATAATTGTTTTTTGTTTTAATAAATTACTGTATGTCATATAAACTTGTGTTTTTGTCTTTCTGGTAGTTTGCGGGAAGTGTAAAGGAGGAAGGAGGCATATCGTTTTTTATAATGCTGCTTAACTGTAATATATAAGAAGAGCCAGTTGCCTTGGTTATTGATTTCACCAGTATTCCGGCGCATCCTGCGTCCATGATTTTTTTCACCACTGCTGGTGAGTAATTTTCAAAAATTACAGGCGACACAAATTGCGCCCCAGGCACATCAGCGCTATACCATTCCTCATTTTCCTCTTTCGATGTTTGCCCTAAGGCTTTCACTGTGTAATTGATCTTTACATGCGCGCAGTTATAACCAAACATTTTTTCATTCCCAATCTTTTGCACCGATACATCATATATATTTTTACCGGATTCAGTTCTATATTGTTTTGAATATTTTTTAAATTGTTCATTCAGGTTGATACTGTAATTTTCGTGTATGCTTGCCAGTGATATGGCATGTACTTTCATATTTATCGGCGTTGATTCCATGTATCCTTCAGTGTAAACATTCCATTGTGTAGTATTCGTATTGATATAAATATTTTTCCAAAGCCCATCTTTTTTTCCGTTGGTAGATGTACCGCCGGAATATTTCAGCATGATTACACTTCCATTTCCTGAAACAGGCACGTTGTAATCAGCAGGTTGATCGGGTGTATAAACAGCAGTATAAACCTTTGTAGGGCCTGCTGTACCATTTTCCTCAGCCTGCTGCATTCCTTTGGCAACCGATTTTAACGGATTATCATCTTTCATCTGGCTCAATTGAGTGTTTAATATTAGCCTGGATAAAGCATCACCGGGGTTTCCGTTTTTTCCGCCCATCATAGTTTGCATTTTTTGCATCATGCTATCCATATTTTTTCCTCCTCCCAGGTTTTTTAAAATTCCTGAATCATTTTTTCCAAACATCGCGGACATACCGTTTGCAAGCATGCTATCGGGGCTCGTGTTTTGATCGGGTTCACTTGTATCAATGGCATTTGCTGTGTTATTGGCAGTGTTGTTGGAGCTGCTCTGCGATGGTTTTGTAACCGTATTACTTGATGATGCTGCTTCAGTAATTTTGTTTTCTTTACTTTTATTTGCCGAAGTATTACAAGAAGCTGTTAACAACAAAAATGCTGACGAAATAATTAGAAAGAATTTTAAAATGCGCATATTTTTTTATTTAGAAGCCGGAAATAGAGGTTTCCTTTTTGCAAGTTTTTTCAACCCAACTCAACACAAATCCCTAATTAGTTTTTTTGTTTTTGTGCTGCCTGCATCATGTTGCCAAACATCAAATTGCTTTTTGATTCTGTGTAACCGCCGGGTATTTTAAACATTGATGCAGGAAATGATTGCTTACTGGCTTTAGCTAACTGCATCGTCATTGAATAATGTTTATCGCTGCTAGCCATCTTTACAAAAAAACCACCGCAGCCCGCGTCATTCAATGCTTTCATCATTGCTGGTGTAATGTTCTGTTGTAGTGTTGCTTTTTTTACCATGTCATAGCCAGGCACTTCAGTGCTGGTCCAGATATCTTCGGTACTGCTCGTTTTAAACATCCCGGAGCCCATGGTTGAAACTAATTTGGCATGAGTGCAATTGTATCCATTCACTGTTTCGTTACCCAGTTTTGTAACCTTATAATTTTGATGCATACTGTTTATGAGTGCCGTATCTATTACGTTTAGCGAATATTCTTTATTTGCATCGTCGAGTATGATACTGTAATGAGGCTGCTGCATTCTTCCGATGAGGATTAATGCGCTGCCATTTTTTGCCCCCATCATAGACGCTAAATTCATTTCAGAACGCCCTTCGCCATTATCGGTTAAATACATTTTTGATGTACTGTTCACAGTGCCGCGCTCTTTCGTATGGCTTTCAATGGAATATTCATAATAGATTCCGCTGCCACCTGTTGCAGTTTTATAAGTTTTAATTGCGGCTACAGAATCTGCAAGAGATACTCCACCGCCACCAGCTATATTACCCAAACTTTTGCCCAGGAAGTCGCCCATAGAAGTATCATTCGGATTGTCCTGTGCTGTTTTTGCAAAAGCACCTAGAACACCACCAAGTGCAGCTGTATCTGTATTTGACGAATTATTGGTAGTATTGGCAGTATTTTTTTTATTACCACTTGTAACCCCATCGATGGCAGCATTAGTCGCATTATCCACTTTACTGCTTGCCCTGTTTTCGCTGGTTTGTTTTACCTGATTGAGCATCCTTTTCAAAAATTGCGCATGAATCGAATTAGAAGCAATTAAAAAAAGAAATAAAATAATCGTGCATGTTGCTGTAACCTGTTTGTATTTCATTATTAGAAGTTTTAGAATAATATTTATTAAATTAAAATGTCGTTTATTTGTTGGTTTACTGGCAGATTCGCAATCCTTCCTGCGAAATTCCAATGACGTTCGCCAAAATCTTATTAACGTTTTTATAGTTTGTCTTTATAAAAATAAAATTACCCCGAAACCTCTTTGAAGATTAACCGACGAACGTATCTTTAAAATCGTCAGAAATCAAAAGGGGATTTAGTAGTTTTATAAAATCTGTTTAATCACAATCGCCTTAATAATGCAAACTTCTGAACCCCGCCTTAAATATGTAATCGTCGATGACGAAGAAATAGACCGCGCAGCAGTGGAAGCAGAAGCTGCAAAATTTTCTTTTCTTCAAAAAATTGCTTCTTGCAATAACCCGGTCGAGGCGCTTGAGATAATCACGCTTTATAATCCTGAAGTTATTTTTTTAGATATAGAAATGCCTGGAATTTCAGGCATAGATTTTTTACGTAAAAAAAATCATTCAATCGCCTTACCTATTCTCATTACTTCTCACCCGGAATTTGCTTTAGAAGGTTTTGAGCTGGAGGTATTTGATTATTTATTAAAACCGTTTTCTTCCGAAAGATTTGCCAGTTGTGCTTTGCGCCTTCGTGATTTTTTTCAAATGCGTACAAAGGCTTATGCATTCGATACGGAGCAGGAAAATAATTTTATCATAATAAAACAAGGGTACGATAAATATAAAATTGCTATAGGCGAAATTTTATACCTGGAGGCAATGAAAGATTATACTAAAATCGTAACGGAAGCCCAACAATACCTGGTTTTATCAACACTAAATGGCATTATAGAAAAATTACCTGGCAATAAATTCGTCCGTATCCATCGTAGCTTTGTGGTTAATAAAAATAAAGTAGATTCGGTTCAAAAAAATAGTATTAAGGTACAATCGTTGGAACTGCCAGTTGGGAAATTATACAGGCATCAATTAAATTTTAATAGCTGATAATATAAAGAATGGAATGTCTAAATTGCTTGTAATTAGAAATTTCTGATATGAACCGTTTTATTTGTTTATTTCTTATTCTGCTAAATAGTATTGCCTTTAATGCAAAGTCTCAGGCGCCGGATTTATCAAAAATTAAAAATAAGAATGACAAGGTAAAGGCGTGGCTTGGATATTGCGAATTTATTAAATCTCATTCCGGCTGGAACGGCCCCTCCACCAATCAAGATAAACAAAGCCTTTCATTAGCCGCTTTCGAAGGCTTAAAATTAATTCCCGAAAACGATGCCGAAAACAAGGCGCGATTTTACGCTTATGCCGCCCAGGGATATTATTATACCAATCCAATGAAGGCAGATAGCGTTGCATATTATTACTATCAAAGCCTGCTGGAAGCAAAGAAGGCAAATTCTGCACTTTTAATGATTAATGCCGCAACCGCAATGATGCATATCAAATTTGAATTCGGAGAAAAAAATTCCGTAGATAGCTTTAAGAATATTTTACAATCAATAATCGATACAACCTCTGATAAAGTTGCGCTGGCAAAGGGATACGGCGCTTTAGGAAGTTATTATCAGCAGAAATCCTATTACGCTACCGCACAAAACTTTTTTATTAAAAGTATTGAGTTTCAAAAAGCTCAAATTGATACCACCCATAACCCGGAATTGATAAAAGAGTATTTAGGGGAGTGCTATACAATTGCCCAATTATACCTCGAATCCGGGCACCCTGATAAATCTTTAAATATGCTTCGGGAAGGCCAACGTTTCAAAGGTATTTCAGAACTATTAGACATGCGTTATACGGGCCTTTTTATCCGGGCTTTTACCAAAAACGGCGATATAGATTCTGCATTAAAATACCTGCAGAACAATATTATCCCGCTTGAAATACGGTTTAAAAATAGTAATACAGTTCCTTTTGAAACTATAATGTCGAATGCATCGGTTGCAGAATTTTATTTGGGCCAAAAGCTGTATGAAAAAGCCTTACCCTACGTGAATAAGGCGGGTTTGCTGGCAGAAAAAAGCGATGAGCCTTTATTTAAATATAAAGGAGAGCAACTAAAGGCACGATATTTTTCCGAAACAGGCCAGCCGGAAAAAGCAATCCCTCTTTTATTATCGGCACTTCCAGTTTCTTCACAATTCAGCAAAGAAGATTATATCGAGGAATTAAAATATATGGCTTTGTCTCAAAAAGCAGTAGGCAATACTTTAGAAGCCTTAAAATATTACGGCCAATATGCTAACGAGCTAGATTCTCTAACGAAAGAAAAAATGTCAACAAATTTTGCTGACCAGGAAACACGCTATGAAACAAGCCAAAAAGAACAACGTATAACCTCACTCAACAATCAAAACCGTTTAAATGTCCTGGAATTGCAAAATGCATCACGCACCAGGCAGTTACTTATCATTGGCTTATTTGCTTTGGGAATTATTTCGTTGCTTTTGTATTTTATATACAGGAACAGGGAAAAACTAAATAAAATCTTAAACGGCCGTAATTCGGAACTTGATGCATTGAATACACAACTTGCTACCGCTAATGAAACCAAAGCAAAATTATTTGGGATTATTGGCCATGATTTGCGTTCGCCTGTGGGCAGGATTGTGCAGATGTTGAAAATACAAAAAGAAAACCCCGGGATGTTAAATGAGGAATCAAAAAAACATCACGAAGAAAATTTAAAACGTGCATCAGAAAGTGTTTTGGAAACAATGGAAGATCTGTTGTTATGGAGCAAGAGCCAGATGCAACATTTTAAACCTGAAATGAGAAATGTTTTGATCACAGAAGTTGTCGAAAAAGAATCTTCTTTTTTGAAGGAGCATGCTGACAGTAAAAATATCGTTATCAAAAATGAAATACCGGAAAGGCTTTCTTTAAAAACGGACGAAAGTTTTTTAGAAATTATTATCAGAAACCTTTTACAAAACGCAGTAAAGTACAGCAGTAATGGATCAACGATTTTAATAAATGCCGGGGAAGCCAATCGTTTAAATATCAATAATAAAATAGCAGATGTAAACCGGGAAAATCTTGAAACCGTTTTTCAAAATAAATCTGTCAATAGTAAAAGAAGCGGCCTCGGGATACAAATTTCAAAAGATTTGGCGGCGGCAATTGGTGCCAAAATTGTTTTTGAATTAAAGGAAAATAATATCCTCGAATCCTCTGTCGTTTGGGAAAATGCATAATTGCAGGAATGAATTTTTGAATAAAAAATATAGGCAGTAAACCAACATTTATTGCCAATTCCTGTTTTCATTCCTGGAAAGTTTTTTCTTTCAAAATCCCTCCTATTAAAAAAGAAAATCTCCCTCGGCGTTTTTATTTATTTTTGAAAATAATTTATAAAATACTATGAGTCAATTTTCAGATCACAATTTCAAAAATGAAAAAGCCCTCGTAAGGGTTGATTTTAATGTACCGCTTGATGAGCATTTTAATATTACAGACGATACAAGGATAACAGCTGCCGTCCCAACCATCAAAAAAATTCTGAAAGATGGCGGGAGCGTAATTTTAATGTCACATTTAGGCAGGCCAAAAACCGGCCCTGAAGAAAAATTTTCATTGAAACATTTATTGCCACATTTAAAAGACTTACTCGGTGGCACTAATGTAATCTTTGCCAATGATTGTATAGGTGCTGAAGCTGAGCAGAAGTCTAAAGATTTAAAACCAGGCGAAGTTTTGCTTTTAGAAAACCTTCGGTTTTATAAAGAAGAGGAAAAAGGAAATGAGGAATTCGCAAAAAAACTGAGTTCACTGGGAGATGTTTATGTAAATGATGCGTTTGGCACGGCTCATCGCGCGCACGCTTCCACTGCAGTTATTGCGCAATTTTTTCCAAAAGATAAAAGAATGTTTGGTTTGTTGATGAATGCGGAAGTTTCTAACGCTGATAAAGTGTTGAACGATTCAGAAAAGCCTTTTCTTGCAATCATTGGCGGAGCAAAAGTTTCAGATAAAATTCTCATTATTGAAAATTTATTGGACAGGGCTACCGATATTATTATTGGCGGCGGAATGGCTTATACTTTTTTCAAAGCTATGGGCGGCAAAATAGGAAATTCACTTTGTGAAGATGACAGGCTGGATAAAGCAAATGAGTTGTTGGAGAAAGCCAAACAGAAAAATGTATGCCTTCATTTACCTGCCGATTCTATTATCGCAGATAAATTTGCTGCAGACGCAATGGTATCAGGCTCACTCAGCAATGACATTCCTGTTGGATGGATGGGGCTTGATATTGGTGAAATGGCCCGCGAAACTTTCTGTAGAGTAATTCATAAATCCAAAACTATTTTATGGAACGGCCCAATGGGTGTTTTTGAGATGGACAATTTTAAACACGGAACAAAAAGTATTGCGTCAGCTGTCGCAGAAGCTACAGCTGACGGAGCTTTCAGCCTCGTAGGCGGCGGAGATAGTGTAGCAGCTGTTAATGAATTTGGCCTTGCAGACAAAGTAAGTTATGTGTCTACAGGTGGCGGCGCTTTATTGGAATATTTTGAAGGAAAACAATTACCTGGGATAAAGGCAATCAAAGATTGAAGCCTTAAGATATAAGATTTAGGATTTGGAATTTTACAGTAAACAAACAAATAACTTATATTTCTATTTTCTATTTCTCTAACTTACATTATTAATAAGGAAATAATTATCTTTAAATCTTTTACAATAAAAATAATAGTATGAAAGCAAGAAGTGGCCTTTTCGTAGTTCTCGGAATAATCGTAATCCTGTTTTTTTGGGGTTGCAGCACTTATAATAATTTAATAGGGGTAGACCAGGATGTAAAAACCAAATGGGGAAATGTAGAAACCAATTATCAAAGAAGGACAGATTTGTATAGCAGCGTGATTAAAACCATTTCTGCTTCAGCTAATTTTGAAAAAAGTACTCTTACAGAAGTAGTGCAGGCGCGTGCTAAAGCAACTTCAATAACTGTCGATGCAAATGACCCCAAATCATTGGAAGCCTATCAAAATGCACAGGCGGGCTTGCAAAGTTCGTTCAGTAAATTAATGGCTGTGGCAGAAAATTACCCTGACCTGAAAACAACAGCAGCCTTCCAGGGATTTCAGGCTCAGATTGAGGGAACAGAAAATCGGATTAATGTGGCGCGGCAGGATTATAATACAGCCGTTCAGTCTTATAACCTGAAAGTAAAAACATTCCCCAATAATATTTTTGCAGGCATGTTTGGCTACCATGAAAAGCCTTTCTATAAAGCGGATCCCGGAAGTGAGAAAGCTCCTGACGTTAATTTTGACATTAAATAAATAATATCATTATGTGGCGATTTGCCCGTAAGAAACCATTTTTTTCTCCTGAAGAAAATGAAAATATTGTTCATGCTATTAAGGAAGCTGAGAAACAAACAAGTGGTGAAATAAGAGTATTTGTTGAAAGCAAATGCAGGTACGTAGATGCTTTAGACAGGGCAGCAGAAATTTTTAGTAATCTCAAAATGTCTGAAACTGAATTACGCAATGGCGTACTTTTTTACATTGCCATAAAAGATCATCAATTAGCCATACTTGCCGATAAAGGAATACATGAAGCGGCAGGCGGGGATAAATATTGGAAAGATGCCGTGAAGGATATTCTTTCTGTTTTCAGGAAAGGTAGTGTGGTGGCTGGTATTACAACTTCAATTCAAAAAATTGGCGAAGCGCTTAAAACGCATTTCCCTTACGACCCGGATATTGATAAAAATGAGCTTCCTGATGAAATCGTATTTGGCAATTAGCACAGTGTAACTTCTCATTAATGAAAAAATTACTTTTTGTTTTTTTAATTTTAATAGGGTTTCAATCCCTTTTTGCACAAAAAATTGAACCTAAACCTAATCCTCCAAAAGCGGTAAACGATTTTGCGAATTTATTAGAGCCATTCCAGGTACAATCGCTTGAACAAAAGCTGGATGCTTATAATGATTCTACTTCCTCAGCTATAGTTATTATCACTGTTCCCAGCCTTGATGGCTATGACATTGCACAGGTTTCCTTAAAATATTTGCGTGATTGGGGAATAGGCACGAAAGGAAAAAATAATGGTGTAGTAATTTTGGTTTCCAAAGCCGACCATAAAGCCCGTATTGAAACCGGCTATGGAATGGAAGGGGTATTGCCTGATATTACTGCGAAAGAAATTATTGATGAAAGGATGATTCCTTTTTTTAAAAACAACGACTATTACGCTGGGTTTAATAACGCTGTTGATGCCGTCATCCAGGCCGCGGCAGGTGAATACAAAGCAAATCCTAATGCTCAAAAAAGTGGTGGCTCACTTCTTGGAAAAATTATTCCTCTGGCTGTGATTTTCATTATCATACTTTTCCTTTTTTCCGGTGGCGGCGGCGGTGGCGGCTCTTATATGAGCGGAAAAGGTTCAAGAAGCTTTCTGGGAAGTTCATTGCCCTGGTTTTTATTGGGCAACATGCTTGGAGGCGGGGGCGGCAGAGGCGGCGGATTTGGTGGAGGCGGAGGAGGGTTTGGAGGAGGAGGTTTTGGCGGCTTCGGAGGAGGTAGCGGTGGCGGCGGTGGCGCTAGCGGTGGCTGGTAAAATAAACTTTTAAAAATCCCGGACTCAATTATATAGAGACGGGATTTTCTTTTTAAACCAAAATTGAAATATCCAATATTTGTTTGTTTACTATAAAAACTACTTTTTTTCGGTTTAACAAAATACCCGTTAAATTTTTTGCGCAAATTTTTTATAGATAATCAATGAGTTATGAGGGCACCACTAAAAAAAGTTTTCGAAACTGAATTATTTTCAACCTCTTTCTCCTTACCTTCGCACTCCTAAAAAAAATGCCGGGATAGCGGCAGATATATTCAACTGGTTTTTATTGTTTTATAAACAATGGAAATCATTAAAAAACAAAAATGAGCAAATTACATTTCACCACCAAACATGCAAACGAGGCTACCGTGCAGCGTAACTGGTACGTTGTTGACGGTACTAATCAAACCGTAGGCCGCATGTGCGCAAAAATTGCGTCTGT
>Ga0134126_10000699_pt1 | contig 42122 bp, 28 predicted proteins | sample KB31752_FD_96881 | JGI IMG/M metagenome (GOLD analysis project Ga0134126, IMG submission 96881) | Terrestrial soil microbial communities with excess Nitrogen fertilizer from Kellogg Biological Station, Michigan, USA - KB3-175-2 | ecosystem: Environmental > Terrestrial > Soil > Unclassified ...
ATTACCGCGTTAAAGGCGTAAACAGGCATAAAACCGGTTATATTGTACTGAAGTATTGATCTACAGTACGATCTTTCCCATCCCGGCCTTAACTAACTGGTCGTTCAATAGCTTTAAGTCTTCGGCCTTAAAGCTATTGAACTTTAAGCTTAATGCGTTAAACGAAACATCGGCCTGGTTAATAGCGGTAACGGCCTGGTTTGTTACCGGCATATCGCTGTCCTGCATCAAATTCATCAGGCCGAGAAAGCTGTTTTTTACACTTTTAAAACTTTCCGCCTTGCTGCCGGGCATCCCGTTCTCCAATGTCCGGGCATCAGTAATCGTTTTTTTCAGCGTTGCGGCTAAGGCTCCGCCAGTATTGGGCAATAGCTTTTCGCCCTGCGTTTGCAGGTTATGCAATTGATCTGATATTTTTGCTGCCTGCTTAACCTGCCGGTAACATTTATCCGAGAGGTCGTATTGCTTTTTTAGCTCGGCCAATGGCGTTTTTACCCTTGGGTCCATCTTAACAATGAGGGGCTGCGTAAGTGATTTTCCATCCACCGATAACCTCACCGTATATGTTCCGGGCATTACCCATGGCGATGAAGGCTCAGGTGCGGTTTGCCCGTAAATAGCTGCGATGGCATAGGCAGGCGGCAAGGTAAGCGGCTGCGCATGCAGGTCCCAGATAAAACGGTGTGCGCCTTTTGCCGCTGAAAGTATTTGCTGCGGCCTTATCCAATACAGGGGTATATTAACGGGGGGTACGGCGTAAGGTTCGTCATCACTTTTATAGGTACGAACTATTTTGCCCGCCGCGTCCAGTATCTCCAGGCTGACGACCGATTTGGCATCGTCTTTCAAATAATAATCTATAATGGCGCCATCCGGTGGGTTTTGCCCGGCAGGCTCCTCCTGTGGTAGCGGGGTATCGGTATTCATATTCCACCGCACGCGGTAGGCGGAGCCGGTTTGGTACAAAACGGTTTGCCGGCTTTCTTTAAGCTTAGCCAGGTGCCGCAGCGCTGTTATATCGTCAAGAATCCAAAAAGAGCGTCCATGGGTGCCGACAACAAGGTCATTGTCCTTAATAACAAGGTCGCGGATAGAAGTCGCCGGCATATTAAGGCGCAAAGGCTGCCAGTTATCTCCATCGTTAAATGATACGTAAACAGCTCTTTCGGTGCCGGCAAATAACAATCCTTTACAAACGGGATCTTCCCTTACAGCGTTAACCGGATCGGTGGGTAAACCGTCGACTATTTTCGTCCAGGTTTTACCGCCGTCATGCGTCCTGTAAATGTAAGGGTTCATGTCATCCAGCCTTATCTTATTTACCGCGGCATACGCTGTTTGGTCATCAAAATGACCGGCATCAATAAGCGAAACTTTGTTCCATGAAGTTATTTCAGCCGGGGTAATATTTTTCCAGCTTTTGCCGCCGTCCCTGGTGATGTGTATCAGTCCGTCGTCGGTACCTGCCCAAATCGTACTTATATTTTTATGCGATGGCGCGACAGTATAGATCACCCCGCGCTGCGGCATTTTTTTCAACTCATCCGAGCGATATATCCCAATGCTCGCCGGGACATCCCAGGCCTTCCTGGTCAGGTCGGGGCTAATAATGCTCCATGAATTGCCGCCGGTTAGGGTTTTGAACAATACATTGCCGGCATAATACAGCGTTTTGTTATCTATCGGGGAAAATATAACCGGCTCGGTCCGGAGGAAACGGTACATGCCGCGGCGCCCCACCTGCGGCGAAATGTTTTGTGTTTGCCCGGTGCGTTTATTATACCTGGTAAGCTTACCGCCGTAGATAATATCCGGATCGAGCGGATCCGGGGCAATGTAACCATATTCTTCCGCGCCCACCGGGTGCCATTCCCTGAAAGTGATCTGCCCGTCGTTCCCGCGGCTGGCAATCCCTACCGAGCCGCTTTCCTGCTGGCCGCCGTAAACGTTATACGGAAAGGCATTATCGGCGCTTACATGGTAAAACTGTGCCGTTGGCTGGTTGTACCACGAGCTCCAGGTTTCGCCGCCGTTTACAGTGATCTCAGCGCCCTGATCGCTAACGAGCAATATTATTTCTGGATGTTCGGGGTTGATCCACAGGCGGTGATAATCATCGCCGCCGGGTGCGCCGCGGATAGCTGTCCAGGTTCTACCCGCGTCTGCCGATTTCCACGTAACTACATTTGCAATATAAACCACATCCGGGTTTTTAGGGTCCACCTTGCATTCGGCAAAGTCGCTACCCCGTTCCCATAAGCGCGTATCGGTACTTTGTTCCGTCCATGATTCACCTCCGTCGTCCGAGCGATACAGGCCGCCGCCCTTCGTCGCGTCCACGCAGGCATACAAACGCTTCGAATTGCTTGCCGAAACACAAAAACCTATGCGCCCCAAACCGTCGGCTATGGTTGGCAAGCCTTTGGTTAGTTTTACCCAGGTTGTACCACCGTCGACCGACTTAAATAAGCCGCTTTGCGGCCCCTGCCATTCACCGTTTTCCCATGGGCCCTGCCGTCCAGCCCACATATCGGCATAAACAATATTTGAATTTGTTGGGTCGATGGTTACCTGTATGGCGCCGGTATTTTCGTCTTTATATAATACCCTTTCCCAGCTTTTGCCGCCATTGAGTGTGCGATAAACGCCCCGTTCGGTATTTGGCCCGTACGGATGGCCCAGGGCAGCCACGAAGACCTTGTTTTCATCGCGGGGATCGATAGCAAGGCCCCCGATTTGCTGCGCATCTTTTAGCCCGGTATTTGTCCACGTTTTACCAGCATCCGTCGATTTATAGACGCCATCGCCTACCGAAAGGTCGGGCCGTTGTATCCCTTCGCCGCTCCCGGCATAAACCACGTCCGGGTTAGACGGCGCAACGGCAACATCACCGATCGAGCCGGTTGCCTGTTCGTCAAATACAGGCTTCCAGGTCCGGCCGTAGTCGTCGGTTTTCCAAACGCCGCCATTATTTACCCCGATGTAAAAAACATTCGGCTGCTGCACAACGCCGGTCGCACCAACGGTTCTGCCGCCCCGGTGCGGGCCTATCATCCGGTATTTAAGCATACTATATGCCGACGGGTCGACAGTTTGGGCGTTGGCCGATGTGAAAATGAAAAATGAAATTATAGCGGTTATCGCACAGCGGCCGCTTTTCCCGATTGATTTAAGGTGCATGGTTTCAATATTAATAATAGGTTGGGCCTGCCTGGCAGATACCTAAACCAAACGTAAACAAAATTTCTAAAATTAAGCGCGTATGATGTCTCTTTACACACCAATGAATTAACATTCCTCAAAAATCCGTACCTTTGTACGCTTTTTGTATAAGCTATACCATGTTAGAGAAATTAGAAGCAATATACCAGCGCTGGAAAGATGTAGAAAATGAGCTGAGCAACCCTGACGCCATGGCTGACATGAAGCGCTTTGCCCAATTAAATAAAGAATATAAAGATCTTGCCAAAGTTGTGGAGCAGTATAACATCTACCGCAACATTATGAGCAATATCGATAGCAATAAAGAGATCCTCGCTACCGAAAAAGACGAGGAATTTCGTGAAATGGCTAAGGCCGAACTGGATGAGCTATTGGTTAAGCAGGACGAAATGGAAGAGGCCATCCGCGTGATGTTAATACCCAAAGACCCTGAGGATTCGAAAAATGCCATCGTCGAAATACGCGGCGGGACGGGCGGCGACGAAGCTGCGCTTTTTGCAGGTGATCTTTACCGGATGTACATGCGTTACTGCGAAAAACGCGGCTGGCGTACCGAACTGGTTGATTATACCGAAGGTACATCGGGCGGTTACAAAGAAATTGTATTTAACGTTATCGGCGAAGATGCTTACGGCACTTTAAAATACGAATCGGGTGTGCACCGCGTACAGCGCGTGCCCGATACGGAAACCCAGGGGCGCGTGCACACTTCGGCAGCGACGGTAGTCGTGCTGCCCGAAGTTGACGAGTTTGATATTGATCTGCAGGTAAGCGATATTCGTAAAGATTTGTTTTGCGCATCCGGGCCGGGCGGGCAGTCGGTGAATACCACCTACTCGGCGGTACGATTAACACATATTCCCACAGGTATCGTTGCCCAATGCCAGGACCAGAAATCCCAGCTGAAAAACTACGACAAGGCATTGGCAGTATTGCGGTCGAGGATATACGAAATGGAGCTGCAAAAGCACCTGGAGATCACCTCCAAAAAGCGTAAAACAATGGTTTCAACCGGCGACCGCTCTGCTAAAGTGCGCACCTATAATTATCCCCAGGGCCGCCTTACCGAGCATCGCATCGGCCTTACCATTTATAACCTCCCGGGCGTATTGAACGGCGACCTGCAGGAAATAATGGAGGCCCTTCAGTTTGCTGAAAATGCCGAAAAGCTTAAAGAAGGGACCGTTGCCTGACGGTTTCTAAAACCAGGCGGAAAATTTGTTGTTGTTTAATTTATGAAAACAACACCATTGCTCTGCACACTTTTACTGTACCTGTTTGCCTTTGATCAGCAGCAAACAGCATTACCACATGGCAAATTTTTTGGAGTAAAACCCGATACCACCGCTATTGTTGAAGCTGCAAAATTGGAATCCTTTATGGGTGCTCGAGTTCGTATCAGGGCAACCATAAGGGGCAAGGTAAGCAAGGTGACCAAACAAAAAGGCGGTTGGTTTGAGATGGGTGCCGGAAATGGAAAAACTATATCGGCGCATTTCAGCAGGAGCGGCATTTCCATTCCTTCCAGCCTGGCAGGCAGATATGTACTGGTGCAAGGCGTGGCCCAAAAACAGTTTATTGCAGACGATGGGCAGCACTTTGCCGGTGATACGGCAAGAGGAAAAAAACAGCATGGCGTTAATGCCAATCGCAGCCGCAGGCTCACTTTCGAAGTAGAGGGCCTGATGGTAGATAAATAGCGGCGTTAAGTCAGCGGCCTGCTTATAAAATAACGCCCTCCTCAACTTCCCATGTGAAAGGCGCTTTGAATGACCGCAGCGTTTTAAGCGGGGAAATAGTCACCCGTTTCCATGAAATTTTTGTCCTTCCACTTTTCCCGATGCTCTTTTCAAGGCGACGCCTTTTGGTTAGAAAATTAAAGCTATAGTCATTGGACTCGTGCGTGGCCCTGCCAGCCGAGTAATAGTTTGCGCCAACGAGCGCAAAATCATTTTGTTGATACCTGAATTTATATTGGGTATTGTTTATCCACCAACTGCCCGCAGTATAAGAAAGCCCGAAATTGAGTTGCAATATCCCGTTCTTAATTTTTATTTCCTGGTAGGGATCTTCCATCAGCGGCGGACCGTCAGCAAACGCGGCATCGCTCCCAGCTACGATAAAACTGTTGCTCTGTCCGGCTAAATAGTATTTCCTGTTGCCGGGGCTTTTAAAAAGAATGATCAATATCCTGTGTTGTACCGCAACAGTATCTTTGGAGCGGCCGGCATCGGTATCTTTTGGCAGTTTCGCGCGGCCGGTATGCTGCAATATAACAGCTGCATCGGCCAATTTGTCGTTATTCAGGTCTCCTTTTGCGGAGTCGAGGATCCTCCAACCGACGGGGACAAAATCCTCTATTGTTTCGCCGCTTTTTTTTATCTGCGGATACGAGAATTCCTGGCCAAATGAAAGGCCAACGGTAAAGGTGAACAGGATAAAAAGCACCGCTCTCATAATCATAGCCGAAGTTGTTAAAGTATGTGCCGCCTTCCTGGAATAAACACTGCTTTTCATCGCACTAATAGTTTTTTAAACGCCAGGTTATCGCCGTTGAAAACATCAAAATCAACTACCCAGGGAATGCCGGTGACCCGCGCCCTGTCAGAGTGCTGCCAGAATTTCCATTTGATCGTTTTGTCTGTTCCCAATTCAGGGTGGTAATAATGCGCAATCCAGAGCGTATAATCGTTAAAATATCCCGCCAGGTAATTATTATAAAATGTTAGCCCGGTATAAATAATAGGTTTAACTTTTGTTTTAGCTTCAATTTCGTTTACGAAAGCCTTTAGCTGGTCGCGCATCCTGGCGGGCGAAACGCGGTCGAGCTCTTCTGCATCGACCACAACAGGCAGGTTGCCTTTTTTGATCTTTACATTTTGCAGGAAAAACCGCGCCTGCCACTTACCGCTGAACCTGGGCCTGAAATAATGATACGCCCCGCAAACCATACCAACCTTTTGTGCTTCGCGCCAGTTACGCTGAAAATACGGATCGGTGAGTATAACCCCTTCGGTAGCCTTTATAAAGGCAAAACTGATACGGACGCTGTCATCCCGCATGTCTTTTACCTTTTGCCAGTCGATACGGCCCTGGTACGACGAAACATCAATGCCATGGATCTTATAGTTGGCAGGAATACGAATATTAAAGCTTTTATAAACACGGTAGCTGGGGTTGCCACCCATGTCTTTCATCCAGCGCAGGGTTGCCGTGACGGTTTTTACAACGTAGCCATAATAAAACGGGGAGAGCAGTACAAGCAAGGCCAGCGCGCTCAAAGCAACTTTCCATTTTGCAGGCAGGCCTTTTTTTGATTTTCTTTTCGGGTATCTTTTAACTTGTGCTGACACATCGTAAAAATATAAAAAGCAGCCTTATTAATTTAAGATGATTGGTATAGATGATTAACAAATGTTTAAAATTTTAAATCGCCGTTAAAAACAAAAAGCACATTTTTTTCGTTAACCTTAGGCACTTAAAACATCACCCTATGAACACACTAAGGCCCTCATTGCACTCAAAAGTGCATAAATGGATAGATACGATCGGTTTCAGACTAAACCTATCGCAAACTAACAAGAAAAATAACGTTACCACGAACCATTATTTTTTCGAAACATTTAACTTTTTTGAGAAATCGAACCGGAATGATCCTGAGCGCTCAAAATTTTTATGTTTCGATGCCTATGGCGAAACGATAAAAGTAAAGTCGTTATTGGACCTGCAACGGGCCTTTTTTGAAAACATAAGCCAGCTATAAGCTACTTCAGCGATTATAAACGGAAACAGGATTTTATAAAAAAAGTCCCGCATATTGCTGTGCGGGACTTTTTGAATTATTGTGGTTTAATTTCAAGGCTGATAAATAGAATAGGGCTCCATATTTTCTTCCTGCGGGAAATCTGTCACTATCCCGCGGCCGCCCGCTGATCCGGGTATATTTACAACCGGATGCGTTGGGTTTAACGCTTCCTTTATCCTGAGGTGCAAATCGGCATAATGAGCGGCTGTAATTGCATCGCCTCCCTTTGGCAAACGGGCATCGATGTTCTTCAGCTCTGCGCGCGCCATCGGCCTGATATCGGACAATACCATATTGATAGGTGTGAGCCCAAAATTCGCCAAATCGTTAATGGGTATGCCTGGTATAGTCCTTGTCTCATCGTTTAGCAGGCCTTTCAGATCTTCAATATATCCACGCTGCAGGTTACGTTTAAACGCATCGGGCTTGCCGGGCGAAAAGATACCTCCCCGCAGATCGTTAAATAAATCGGCTACGGTATACGCATTTGCACCGTTTTTCGCCTCGTTATCAAACATGCGCGCCAGCCGCCCCTGCGACAGCATGTTGTTCAAAGTATTAACCTGTACGCCTTTTATCCGGACAAGCATTACGCCGTTATCAAACCGGCTTAACTCTTTGTTGTCGACCAGCCACGATGGGGTAGTAAATAATTGCTTGTTGAAGAACATAACGGCGTCATGCTGCTTATCCTTGCTCACAAAATCATAAACCGGGCCGGTTTGGTCGTATGTTTTAAAGTTTTCGTTCATCCCGCCGATGTTTGTGGCAACATGGCCCATATAGCGGAAATATTGTGTTAACACCTCGGTATAAACTTCCTGCAGGTCGCTGAAGTCCTCGCCTTTCTGATAGGTCCATTTCTCGATGTTTGGCAAAATGCGCTTCAGGTTGGCAATGCCGTAGGTGCCTGCCTTCATGGCATTATCGCCAAGGTCTTCGCTTTGCAAACGCGGGTCGATGCTTGTTCCCTGGCGGCCAAAGTAATAAAGCGGGTTGCCTGCCTTTGCTTTCACCCATTCGTTTAGTACTTCCTTCTCCTGCCTGGCTGTTTTATTTCCCGGGAACCAGGTATAGCCCCATTTTATAGCCCAGATATCATATTCGCCTATTTGCGGATGAAAATGCGTTACGCCATCGCCGGGCTGCGCGATATAGTTAAAGCGCGCGTAATCCATTATCGAAGGCGCGGTGCCGTGCGTATCGGTAAAAGTTTTAGACCGCAGCGAATCAACCGGATAAGCGTAGCTTGAACCAAAATTATGCGGCAGGCCAAGGGTATGCCCAATCTCGTGCGAGGACACAAAACGTATCAGTTCGCCCATCTGCTCATCAGTAAACTTTGCCTTGCGCGCATCGGGGTTTGCTGCGGCAGTTTGCACAAAATACCAGTTGCGCAGCAGCTCCATTACGTTATGGTACCAACCTACATGGCTTTCCAATATTTCACCGGTGCGCGGATCCGACACGTGCGGCCCGTAAGCGTTCTCAACATCCGAAGCGAAATAGCGCACCACGCTGTAACGGGCATCTTCGGTGCTAAATTCAGGGTCTTGTTTTGGCGTCGGGGCTTCCTTGCCGATAATGGCGTTTTTAAACCCGGCTGCTTCAAAAGCCTTTTGCCAGTCGTTTATGCCTTGTATTAAATAGGGCACCCACTTTTTGGGCGTTGCCGGATCAATATAAAATACAATTGGCTTTTTTGGTTCAACAAGTTCGCCGCGTTCATAGGCTGCCTCGTCTTTCGGCTCCAGCTTCCAGCGGTGTATGTACGAGGTAACTTCAGCTTTTTGGGCGTCGGTACCATAATCCGTCTGGCTTTGGCCGAAAAAGCCTACCCTGTCGTCGCTTATGCGGGCTTTCATCGGTTTTTTTGGCAGCAGCAGCATCGAAGTGTTCAACTCGAATGTTACCGCTGCATTGGTATTGTCGGTGGGCGATTCGCCGGCCCTGTAGGTTTTTAAGGTGCGGGCTTCAATATTTATCGGGAAGCTTTTTATCGTATCGATATAAGATCTGTTATTGTCAAGCGTGGTTATTTTATATGCTTTTTTTAACGCTTCAGATATGCCGATGGCGGCAACATCGCCATTATAAAAATCAGTTACATCAACCACAATCCCCGTAGTGTCTTTATTAAAGGCTTTTATTTCGAAAGAAGCCAGCACCACGTCGAGATTTGAGTTTTTAACCGAGCGGTACATGTCGCTTGTGCTATCCGCCCTTACCGAATAGCTGGGCACGCGAATAAACACCTGCTTATCGTGTCTTTCCCACTTCCACACCTGCTGGTTTTCAGTTTCGCCGCCATACTGGTTGTAGGGCACCTTTACATTGGCGGGCGTTTTTGCCAGCCGGGTAACCACCAGCATTTCGCGGTCCAGCATGGAATCGGGTATCTCGAAATAATATTTGCCTTCTACTTTGTAAGTGTTAAAAAGGCCCTTATCGACTTTGGTTTTGGCCGGGATAACGTCGCTGAATTTTTTTATCCCTTCTTTTTTAGCCGGCCCAATGGTGGCGGTAGCTGTGGTACTCCCGGGTGTGGCAGTGGTTTTAAGGGTAACGGTTTGCGCCTCTTTTTTGGCCACGCACGAACTTGCGGCAATGCCAATTACAACCGCTACTGCAAACAGGTTATTGTTAACTTTTAAAGATTTGAACATATATCAATAATTAAATTAATTTTCAGGCAAAGTGTAAACTTATGTAAAATACATCCTTTTTTAAAATCGCAATGGCTTTGTTACAAAAGGAAGTTGGGAAAGCAAGGCGACCGAAGAATAATCTTAGCACGATTAAGTTATAATTCGCCGGCGCCCGGCCCGCCGCAGCATAGGAATAAGGCGCCTATTTTTTTCAACGGTTAAATCAATTTAATTTTTGTTCCTTTACCCTTCAATTAACCTTTACCGATGCAATATAATTATGCAGCTTAAAAATTTACTCACTAATATTTGTTTTATAGCGTTATGCTTATTCATGATGCCGGCTACGGCTCAAAATGTACTGGTCACCGGTAAAGTGACCGATTCGATACATGGCCAGGCAATTCCGGGCGTTTCCATTTTTGCGAAAGGCACATCGGCAGGTACCCTTACTGACAGTGACGGCGCCTTCCGGTTGTCGGTGCCTTCTTCAACAGATATTATTGTAACCAGTAGCATAGGCTATGCGACAAAAGAGGTTGCAATTACCGCCGCACATCTCAACATTTCCCTTGCGCCTTCAGATACTTTGCGTACGGGGCCGGCTACTTTGAGTTTTGGCTATGGCTTGCAGCCTAAAAGGGATGTTACCGGTGCGGTAGCAATTTTAACGCCGGAAAATTTTACCGAGGGCGCCATTTTTAACCCTGTTGATCAATTAGCCGGCAAAATTGCGGGTTTAACGGTAACGGAGGCAGGCGGCGATCCAAACCAGGTAGCTTCTGTACATCTGCGCGGCCTATCGTCGCTGTTAGGCAATTTGTCTCCGCTGTTTGTGGTGGATGGCGTGATTTTAGATAACGCCGCCGAATTTCAAAACATCCCGCCTGCTGATATAGCTTCGTACGATGTTTTAAAAGATGCATCTGCGGCTGCAATTTATGGTTCACGCGGCGCAAACGGTGTAATTATCGTAACCACTAAAAAGGGCGCGGCAGGCGGCCCTGTCGTGTCGTACGAGGGCCTCGCGGGTTCAGGCGTTCGAAGCAGCTATATCGATTTGCTCACGCCAAATGAATATCGTGCGGCAATCGGCCCTTCAAACTTAAGCATATATGACAAAGGCGCTAATACCGATTGGCAAAAGGCCATCAGCCGTACAGCCTTTCAACAAAGGCACTACGTATCTGTTTCGGGCGGTACCAGCATGCTTAATTATATCGCCTCGGCAAATTATCAAAACCAGGAGGGTGTTATTCTAAATAGCGGCAAAGAGCAATTAGGCTTGCGCTTTAGCGGAGAGCTAAAAGCGATAAGCGGTAAACTTGATATAAAAGCCGGTATCCAAAATGTGAATACAACGCGCAAGTATACCGACTACGCCATCTTTAGCTATATATATAACGCTCCGCCGACTTATCCTGTCAAGAACGCCGATGGTTCGTATTATGCTTTTTCTGATTTTGATCTCGCTAACCCTGTTGAACATCTCAACCAGGAGGCCCTCGGCGCCAAAGACAACCTTACCCTGTTCCACGCCTCGGTTGATTATTCCATCACGCGCAGCTTAAAAGCGGGCGTGTTTGTTTCAACTACCAATGATCAAATTCGCAGCAACGGGCATATTCCATTCTTTCCGCTCGAAGGGAATGTAACGCAATCGGGCACAGCAAATGAAAACAGGCACACTTACAACGAAAATATCCACATTAGTTACGACGGTACTTTCGGCAAAAACACACTGAGTTTGCTACTGGCGGACGAAGTCAATAATTTTTTTTATACAGCTGATTTCTCCAGTGGCTTCTTCCAACAGAACTATCAATTGGCATCCCTTATCGCCCGGGCGGCTTACAATTATGATGAGAGGGTTTTTGCGACAGCGACTATGCGAAAGTATGGTAATGATCAAACCGATTATTTCCCGTCAATTAGCTTAGCATACAGGTTGAAGAAAGATATCTTCGCCAATACAAGCTGGATATCGGATATTAAACTCAGGGCAGGGTACGGCGTTACCGGCAACTCCACCGACCAGAACGGCAATCCCTTGCTGCGGCAAGAACAAAGACGTGGGCGCAATGTAGGTTTAGATTTTTCATTGTTCAACGGCAGGGTATCCAGTACGGTGGACTATTTTAATGATCTGACAAAAAATTTATTCGCTCCGTTTGTAGGGCCAACGTCTTTATATAACGATTTGCTGGCCAATGGTTCAATGGTTAATAAAGGCCTCGAAGTGTCTTTATCAGGACAGATCATTTCGGGCCATAAGTTAAACTGGACCGCTAATGGTCAAATTACATTTATTAAAACTACTATTACCAGTTTATCGGGCGAGAATACTAGTGGCGGACAGACTTATACTGTACCGGTTTCAAAAATACCGGCAGGCTACGCGCAGGGCCGTGGATTAACCTCCAGTCCTATTGAATTCTTAAATTCAGGTGCAAGCCCTTATGAGTTTTATTTGCCTCATTTCACGGGTGTTGATGCACAAGGAAATCAAATGTTCGATGGGGCAACATTAGCGCAAAACCCTACTCCTGCAGGTCACTATATTGATCCCAGCCCCAAATTTGATTATGGTATAACCAATAGCTTTGATTATGGCAACTGGAACCTGAATTTTGTTTTGCGGGGCGTTTATGGCCAGAGGGTTTTCGATAACACCTTGCTCGACATACAAACAGTTACCCGTTTGCCGGGAAATAATGTAACTAAGGGGGCTTTGACCGATCGCAGCAAAGATGCGCCGGTGGCATCTGACAGATGGCTGGAAAACGCTTCTTTTTTGCGTATGGACAACATAACCTTAGGTTATTCTTTCAAAAATGTAAGCTTTGCGAGCGCGTTGCATGTGTTCGTTTCGGCAAATAACTTGTTTGTAATAACCGGTTATAAAGGGCTTGATCCTGAAATTAAAACAGAGCCTGCTACAGGTGAAAATATCCTGTTCGGGCAAAATTTAAATGGCTCGGGAAACCAGGCATATATTGATGCCAATTATGGAGGACAAGCTTATTACCCCAGGGTCAGAACTTTTAGCCTTGGGGTAGATTTCACTTTGAAATAGTCGGTTGAGTTTGATATTTAATATCACGTGCAACACTTGCAGCGATTCGCCGGCAAAAATTTCCATCATTCGCCACCAGCGGCAAACATCCAAACTATTTGAGTTGAATGGTAAAATCGTGATAGTTGCTATCGGCCAGGAACTTAATAAGAAGATGATAACATTGCACTTTAAACTCAGGGCAGCAGCAATGTAGTTTCATACTGCCATCGTCCCGAAGCTCAAGCGTTGGATGCTCTTTGAGTATTGGGCATTGCAGCGACTCGATCTCCGCCTTTAATTCTGCCAACGGATGCATAACTGTATGATTTATTACAACAATACTGTAAAAAACATCGGGAAAACATTTTTGTTTTTTGTTACTAATGGAGACGGCGTGACCATATCGCGCTGAAAAATAACTTTACCAGGCATACAACCTCAATAAATAATCGTCAGCGACCCGCTTAATTTTTGCGAACCATTTTTGGCGGTGATAATATAGTAATAAACACCTACAGCCAGTTTTTTATCCTGGTATTCGCCGTTCCAGGGCGTGCCATAGCCTTTGCTCTCAAAAACCAGCGAACCATAACGGGTGAACACTTTTACCAGGGCGGTTGGGTCGCTGTCCAATCCTTCAATTACCCAGGTATCGTTTATGCCATCGCCATTGGGGGTAAACGTATTTGGGATGTATACATTGGCGCATTGTTCAGTTACCTTTATTTGCTGCGTGGCCTGGCAGCCGTTGGCATCGGTAACGGTGAGACTTACCGTCTGCGGGCTGCTCACATCAAAGGTTTGTCCGCCGGTTTGCCCGTTCCAGGCGTATTGCGAAAAACCGGGCGGGGCCATTAGCCTGACAACCTGTTTTTTATAGGTGCAGATAGAAGTATCATTTACGCTGAATACCGGGTTTGGTAAAAACGCAATATCGATACTTGCTTCGGTTTGGCAGCCGGCTGCGGATGTAACCGTCACCTTATAATTGCCGGGCGTTTTTACGCTGACCTGGTCGATTGTTTCCCCGGTAGACCATTTAACCGTACCGCCGCTGTAGTGCGCGGCCAGGCTGATCGTTTGGCCATCGCATATCGTGGTATTTACTATTTTTTCAATGCTGACCGCCGGCGGAGGCTCGAATGAAATTGACCTGGCAGCCGAAGTTTGCGAGCACATAGTGCCATCGCTGTTTACAATGTTATTGACCAGGGTAACCGCATAGCTGCCCGGCACATTGGTGACTATCGAGGTTTGGTTGGTATTACCGGGGAGCAGCACATTATCCTTGTACCAGTTTATGGTTTCATCAAGGTCGGCGCTTGAGTTGACGCTCAGCACTGCGTTATCGCCGGTACAATAGGCCGGCTTGTCTGTTGTAATAACAGGGACTATCAATTGTACAAAATCAACCTGCACAGCTTTTGAGGGTACCCAGCTTCCGGCACAGGCGCTGACTTCCACTTTATATTTCCCGGCCGCGGTAATGGCAAGCGAAGCCGTGGCATCGCCGGTAAGCGTACCATCCTTATACCAACGGTACTGGTAACCTGCGCTGCCGGCGGCTTTAAGCGTCAATGGCGTACCGGCACAGTACTGAAGTTCGTCCGGGTAATCAAAGGTAAATACAGGGGCAGGCGTGAATGCCAGCTGCAGGGCCGATGAAGTTTGCATGCAGGACGAAATATTGCTGCTTACCACAACCGTATAATTTCCGGCGGTTGTTTCGTTTATGGTGGTTAAATTCTTATCGGTCGTCAGCAGGCTGCCATCGCGGTACCAGTTGATGGTATAGCTCGGATCGGCTGGCGTATTTACCGTCAGCGCGGCAACATCCTGGGCGCAATAAACAGCTTTATCTGCCGCAACCTGCGGAACCGGCAGCGTGACCAGGTCTACCTCCACTTCTTTCGAGGGCACCCAGCTGTTGGTGCAGGCGCTTACTTCTACTTTGTATTTGCCGGTTTGCGTGACCACGAAGGTGGAAACAGTATCGCCGTTCAGCGTGCCATTGGTATACCAGCGGTAATGATAGCCAGGGTTAAAATCGGTTTTGAGCGTATCGGGGGTATTGTCGCAATGCTGGATTTTATCGGGATAGTTGAAGGAAAATACCGGGCCGGATGCGACACTAACTCTGAGATGATTGGTTTCGATATGTATATCTCCACACGGGGAATAAAGAATAGCATAGTATTCGCCGCTGTCGGCTACAGTAAGTTCACTGTTGGTTTGCCCAACAATATCCTTTCCGTTTTTTAACCATTGAATAGAATTGTTATTTATGGTATAGGGATTAATACGTAAAGAAATGGAACCACCTGCGCAAATCTGCACATGCGTAATTGTGTCGCCACCGGGCACATTCAAATACAGGGCGCTTATTTTATCTGACGGGTCCAGGTATTTTCCATAATCAGGCTTCAGCAGGTAAAGGCCATCATCGGTGGCCAACCAAACACCATCCTCGCAGCCGTTTTGAATACCAAGTATGGTACTGGCCGTGGCGTTTACGCAAATATCGTTCACTGGTACATTCCCCAGGGCATCATAATGAAACAAGCTGATGTTATTCAATTCGTGAGCCCCGGTATTTTGATTATTATACATTGAATTCGTAAAATAAAAGCCATTATCTGATCCGATAAGCAAGTTTTGTTTCGTTAGCAGCCGGTTATGTATATCAACCCTGCTAAAACTTGTAAGCCCGTAAATGTCCGTTATTTTGTTTATTTTGACGTTGTCGAGGTAGTGGTTATAATAGGTTCCGTAGGGCGAGTAATAGTAGTTCCATATTTCGAAAAACCCATTGTCAGTTCCCCAATATAAATTAGTATTAAACCCAATATCCGTAATATCCGTAGTGGAATAAAAAGCTGTATTTGGCCATTGCCCAAATTGTCCGCCCTTCCATAAAGCGGAGTAATACCCTGCATTGTTGTCAATTATGTTAACCGGAATTGATTTTGTCGTATCATATTCAAACGCATCATTATAGTCAGAGCGAATCATTCTCCTGTAAGTAGCTTCAAATACTTGTGTGTGTCCGCTATATATATATTTAAAAAATTGATTATGATACAGGTCGTAGTCATATCCTGTGGAGTCGGTACCAATTGTCAGTCCATAGTATTCTCCGCCCCACGAAAAGTTAGACATGCCGACGGAGTTGATCCGGTATTTAATGCTGTCAGTAAGGCTGGATAGTTTAACGATGCCGTTATAGCAGTTTATTATTTTTGAATGTGTGGCAGCAAAAAGAGTATCCTGGTTATATCCGGCAATGTCAAAAATAGTGTCATTGCTGAACGCCCTAAATTTGCCGGTGTAATCATCAACGGAAAGTGTTAAGCTATTTACCCGGTACACCTCGTTGTTTTGCGCCAATACCCAGAGGTAAGGGTCATAAAAATCGCGCTTTACTTTGAGTATTTTTTTGCCGGGCAATATATGCGCGTTTAAATGGAAATCAACATCCTGCTGGCCGTAGGCATGAACAACTATGAACAGAAGAAAAATAACCAGGGGATTACGCAGCGCCATCAGTTTACCGGTTTCAGGCCTGCCGAAGGTAATAAAAAAATAAAATTATAGCGGAGTTTTGCATAAGTTAAACAGATAGGGCCTATTTACCCCCTTTGTTGTTACTGTTTTGTAAAAGCGGGCATAGTGTATCCAAAGGCGGTTTTCAGCGGGGAGTCCATGTTCATGTTCATCACGCCAGTGTTTTTGGAAATACTTTATTTGCAATGCTTTATGAAAAAAACTTACCAAAAAACGACCCCTTCCTGGTGACAAAATTTTGACAGTACTATTTTATTCTCTTGTATTCGACGCCGTTCCATACTAATTCATTTTTGCTGACAATCTTAAGCAAATGATCTTTTAATCGTAAATAGAGAATGTATCCCCGCAACCATTGCTGCCCGATTAAGCTCTTTAAAATGCTCTTCCAAACCACGAGAAGCCATTGCGCACTTGCCGGCCCGGCATTCGCGGGAGATTGAGATGCTTGAATCCGCTCGCCCTGTCAATATAAAACAACCTACCCTGTCACAACCCCAGCCTGCATCTCTTCCAGCTTCCTTATGTTCCGGTAGCAAATATAGAGGGGGATTATCCCGAAAACGCCGAAGGAGCAGTCGATCAGCCGCCAGTAAAATGGGATGCCGCGGATTGGTCCGGCGATAAAAGCAAGCGGGACCACCATCGCGCACGCGATCATGCCAAACTGCAATACCCAGATGTTTCTTACCGGGTCTTTCAGCGGGCCGATAAAGGCCATTGCTATTACCAGGTGCGCGAAGGCCAACCAATCGGTACCATAGCTCAGGTATGGGTAATTGGCGTTGGTGGTCCTTACGGCGGCATAAACGGTATTGATCCAGCCGGCCATGGCTGCCGGAAATATCCCGGAGTGGCGGGATAAAAAACCAAGCTCGCTTTCAATCGGGAACGCCGTGATGCCGCTCAGCGCCAAACCTGTGAGAAACAGCGCCAGCCATAGCCTGATCCTGGTTTTCAATTGCTTTTCATTCATGGGGATTTCGGTTGGGATAAGTTTTATTTCCTGGATAATACTGCGCTAAATTTAGCTTTTTATAACCGGATTTGCCGAGCGCGGGCTATTTATATACTGAACTGTAAGGCATCAGTTTCTAAACTTTCCGCAAAATATCCGGCATCCGAAATTATTCTCATCTTTGTTCCTATGGCGAATATCTGTTTGATAGAAGATGAGCAAAAAGTGGCCGCTTTTATTTGCAAGGGGCTGGGGGAGCATGGTTATAAAGTAAAAACCGGGAAGGACGGCGCCTCGGCAAAAGCATTGATCCAGGGCGCCGAATTTGACCTGCTGATACTGGATGTAATGCTGCCCGACATTAACGGTATCGAGCTATGCCGCCAGATCAGGACAAATAACACAAAAACGCCAATACTTATGCTCACCGCGCTCGACCAGATACAAAATAAGGTGTCGGGGTTAAAGGCCGGGGCCGATGATTATCTTGTGAAACCCTTCCATTTTGTTGAACTGCTCGCACGTATAGAGGCATTGCTGAGGCGTCAAAACGTCAACGCCATGGAGGATCATCTACTGGCTTTCGAAGACCTGAAGCTGGATACCTGGAGCAATATTGCCGAACGCGGCGGCAGCCAGATAGCGTTAACGGCCAAGGAGTTTACTTTACTCGAGTTGTTCATGCGGCATCCCAACAAGGTTTTATCCAGGGAGTATATTGCAGCGCAGGTTTGGAAAATCGGCTTCGATACCGGCACAAATTTTATCGACGTGTATGTTAACTACCTCCGCAATAAAATTGAAAAAGGCTTTAAAAATAAACTGATACATACCGTTATCGGGATGGGCTATATTTTAAAGGCTGAAAAATAAAAGGTTCCTGTACAGCAATAAGCAGTAGTCTCGAAATGCACGGGATGCGGGCAAGTAAAAATGAAAATAAAGAACCGCCTTTCGCTTTATTTTACCGCGGTGAGCTCGCTCGTCCTGCTCATGGTGCAGGTGGTTATTTGCATTACCTTCCGTTCGCTGGTAAAGGCTGATTTTTACGGCCATTTAATGGATAGGGCCAATGTTGCCGCCCAGCTGTACCTCGAAGCGGATGAAATTTCGGCCGACTCGCTAAGCCACGTCCGCGAACGCTACCTCCAGCCGCTGCCGCAGGAAGTAATACGCTTGTATGATGACCGCAACGCGGCGTCGTTTATAAAAGACAAGGACCAGTTTTGGCCGGGCTCGGTGATCAATGCCGTGCGCAGGAAGAAGCAGATGGAATTTGCCCGGGGGAACAGGCAAACCGTAGGGATATATTATAACGACAACCAGGGAAATTTTGTAATACTCGCCTCGGCCGTGGACGCCGCGGGAAGCGCAAGGATAAGGGACCTGGTTGAAATAATGGCGATATTGCTGATAAGCGTTACCGCCGGATTGTTTATGATCAGCAGGTGGTTTGCTCAAAAAACGCTCGAGCCGCTTGATAAAGTGATCAGCCAAATGGGCACGGTGAGGGCAGGCAACCTCAGCCTGCGGGTTGACGAAGGCCGCGGCAAGGACGAAATAACCACGCTTGCTCATAATTTTAACCGCCTGCTCGAGCACCTCGAAAATGCCTTCGAGCTGCAGCAAACGTTTGTCGTAAACGCATCGCACGAACTGCGTACGCCCATAACCACTATTATCGGCGAGATCGAGATCGCACTGTCCAAATTAAGGGCTGCGCCGGAATATGAGGAGGTATTGCAATCGGTATTGGGTGATGCCGAAAGGCTGAACGAAACGATAACCAGCCTGCTTGAGCTGGCCAACGTTGACATGTATTATACCCAGCCGGCCTTAAAACCGGTAGCCATAGACGAATTGATTTGGGAGCTGAATGACTATTGGGCCGAAAAGGCAGGCAAAAATCTGTTTAACGTAAACGTACTGCATTTGCCCGCCGATCCTGAAAAATTGCAGGTGCCGGCAAACAAGGCGCTGTTAACCATAGCCCTGAATAATATCATCGGCAATGCCTTTAAATTCTCGGGAAATAAGCCGGTCAGGTGTGATCTGTATGCCGACGAAAAGTGTATCATCATAAAGATCACCGACACCGGGATAGGAATTGCCGCTGATGAGGTCGGGGAAATTTTCGCATCGTTTTACAGGGGCAGCAATGTAGGCGGTTATAACGGAAACGGCATCGGGCTTTACGTAACCGGCAAGATCATCAAGCTTTTCAACGGGCTGATCAACGTTGAATCCACAGCAGGGCGGGGCACCACCGTAATCATTCAATTCAATCCCTGAAATTCTAATCGAATTCTAATCTCCCTTTAATTCAGCTTTAATCCCGGCAATTTAACTTTGCTTCATCGGATATGATGATGTTTACAAGGTTTGTTCGCGGGTTTCTCCACGTTCAAATAATTTTATACTCGGCATTTGTTTTTGCCGATGCGCAACCACGAAGTGATACCCTTAAGATAACAATTAAACAAGCAGAAGATCAGTTTTTAAAAAACAATCTTCTGCTTATCATCCAGCGTTACAATATTGATAACGCCGGAGCGCAGGTCATCACAGCGCGCTTATTCCCTAACCCCGATTTTAATTTCAACAACGGCATTCGCGCCAGCGATGCCGCACAGGGGCCGGCCTATAAAGACCAGTCGTTCGGCATTTCGCAGCTTTTTTCAACCGCAGGCAAACGCAATAAGAACATCCGCCTGGCAAATATCGCCGTGGAACAGGCCAGGTACCAGTTTTTCGACCTGATCCGCACGCTGAAATTTACGCTGCGAAGCGATTTTTACACTATTTATTTCCAGGAGCAATCAGCCGGGGTTTATGACAGGGAGATAAGCTCCCTGGCGAAGACGCTGGCTGCTTTTAAAGAACAATACAAAAAGGGCAATATTGCCCAAAAGGAAGTGCTGCGTATCCAATCGCAGCTTTATACGCTGCAGGCTGAATATAATAACCTTCAATCGGGGATCGATACGCTGCAAAAGGAGTTTAAATTGCTGATCAAAGCCGGCCCAGAGACCTTCGTTTTACCGCAGCCGGCATTTGACCCCGCCGGAAAGAATATAGTAGAAGATATTCCCTATCAAAGGCTGCTGGATTCAGCTTATGCCAACCGTTATGACCTCAGGCTGGCCAGGGCAAATTTGAATTACAATAATGCTAACCTTCAGCTGCAAAAAGCTGCCGCGGTTCCCGACGTTTCGTTTTCAGTGAATTACGACAAGCTGGGCAGCTACGGCACCAACTTTTTAGGGGCAGGCCTCTCGTTCAGCCTGCCATTTTTTTCCCGGAACCAGGGCGCGATCAAACAAGCGCAGATCGCTATTGACCAGGGCAACTTACAGTTGCGTAACCAGCAGGACCAGGTAGAGGCCGAGCTCGCTGCCGGTTACAAGAGCGCATTGCGGCTCGAAAAATTGTATAACAGTTTCGATCCGCAGTTTAATGGTGATTTTAACCATTTGATACAGGAGGTTTTCAAAAACTACCAAAAGCACAACATCAGCATGCTGGAGTTCCTTGATTTTTACGACTCCTATAAAACCAATACTATACAGTTAAACATGCTGCGGCTTAACCGCATCATCTCGCTCGAGCAACTAAATTATGTCACCGGCACACCCTTTTTTAATCAATAATGGCAAATAATACAATGTTCGCTAAATATAAAATAGCTGTTATCGTGCCCGCATTTTTTATCGCCGCGCTGGCTTTGCAAGGCTGTTCGCGGAGGGGCGGCACCGATGAAAAAGAAAATAAATTCGGGGTAACCGACACATTGTTAAACAGCCTGGTAATTGACACGGTAAAGGCAGCCAATGCGCTGGCGCAGCTAACGCTGACCGGCAGTATTGCGCCCGACGAAAATAAGCTGGTAAAAATTTATCCCATGGTGAGCGGAGTGGCGGAAAATGTAAATGTACAACTGGGCGATGTTGTAAAAAAAGGGCAAACCCTCGCCACCTTGAAAAGCGCCGAAATGGCCGGTTATACGAGAGATTATATTTCGGCTGAGGCCGATATAAAAAACGCGCGGCGGTTGCTGGAGTCAACGGGCGATATGTATAAAAGCGGCCTCGCCTCACAGAGAGACCTGGAGCAGGCTCAGGCGGGGTATGCCAAAGCTGTAGCCGAAGGTAAACGCGCCGGGGCCATAATCGCCATCAATAAAAGCAACCAGAACGGGTACCTCGTTAAAACGCCGCTGTCGGGTTTCGTGGTCGAGAAAAATCTGACTACCAATACCCAGGTAAGGGCCGATAACGCGCAGAGCCTGTTTACCATTGCTGATTTGTCCACCGTATATGTACTGGTAAATGTGTACGAATCTGACATCTCAAAAATACAAACCGGCGACCCAGTGAAAATCACAACGCTATCTTATCCCGACAAGGAGTTCAAAGGAAAAATAGACAGGATCGACAATATGCTCGATCCGGATAATAAAGCGATGCATGCCCGGATAAAAATAAGCAACCCCGGTAATTTATTGAAGCCGGGAATGTTCGCAAACGTGCTGATCAAGGCTAAGTCGGGCGAAAATTTACCGGTAATAAATTCTGACGCCCTGGTTTTCGACAACAATAAAAACTATGTGATTGTAGTCGACGGCAAAGCGAAAGTGCATATACAGCCGGTTGAAATTTCAAAAAGTGTGGAGGGAAACGCATATATCCGCAAAGGCCTTGTCCCCGGCGACCGCGTAGTGGCCTCGAGGCAAGTGTATTTGTATGAATCATTGAAAGACTAAGCCGGATGTCAGAAGACCGATGTCGGATGTCAGATGTCGGATGTAAAAAAAAATAAAAAAAGCAAGTCTGAAATCCGAACAAAATAAATCCGAAATAAAAATAAATCCGACATCGAACATCCGAAATCCGAAATGAAAAAATGAACCGGTTCATAAAAAATATTCTTTCTTTCGCCCTGAGAAACAGGCTGTTCATATTTTTTGTGACAGCCTTGCTTGCGGCCGCCGGTTACTACAGTTTTAAAACTATCGGCATCGACGCCTTTCCAGATGTAACCAATACCTCGGTTACAATTATTTCGCAGTGGCCCGGGCGAAGCGCTGAAGAAGTTGAAAAATTTGTGACGCGGCCCATCGAGATCGCCATGAACCCCGCCGAGAAAAAAACCAGTATCCGGTCATCATCCCTGTTTGGCCTTTCGGTAGTAAAAATCACTTTTGATGATGACGTTGATTATTCATTTGCGCGCACGCAGATCAATAACCACCTGGGCGATGCCGACCTGCCCGATGGCGTTAATCCTTCCGTCGAACCCCCTTATGGGCCTACCGGCGAGATATACCGCTTTACTTTAAGCAGCAACCGGCGGTCGGTCCGCGAACTAAAAACCATCGAGGACTGGGTCGTTCAACGGGAAATACGGGCGGTGCCCGGTGTAGCCGACGTCAACAGTTTCGGCGGCGAGGTAAAAACTTACCAGATAACCGTCGATCCGGAAAAAGCGGTGCAATACAACGTTACACCCCTGCAGCTATACGATGCAGTATCGAAAAGCAACGTTAATGTCGGCGGCGATGTAATTGAACAGGGCGGCCAGGCTTACGTTGTGCGCGGCATAGGTTTGTTGAATAACATCGACGAAATTAAGGATATAGTCATTAACAATATAAAAGGCACGCCAATATACGTAAAAACTATAGCGTCGGTTACCGAATCGGCCTTGCCGCGCCTGGGGCAGGTTGGCCGCGACAAAGACCCCGACGTTGTTGAGGGGATCGTTGTGATGCGCAAAGGCGAAAATCCCAGCGTAGTGATAAAAAATCTCAAGCTAAAGATCAGTGAGCTCAATAACAGCATATTGCCCGATGATGTAAAGATAAATACATTTTATGACCGCGAAGACCTGGTAAATTTTGCCACGCACACGGTGCTGCATAACATGGCCGAGGGCATCATCTTCGTCACTGTTATCGTGTTCGCTTTTATGGCGGATTGGCGTACTACGATTATCGTATCCCTTATAATCCCTTTATCGCTGCTTTTTGCTTTTATCTGCCTCAAATTAAAGGGAATGTCGGCTAACCTGCTGTCGATGGGCGCGATCGATTTCGGGATCATTATTGATGGCGCTGTGGTAATGGTAGAGGGAATATTTGTTGTCCTTGATCACCGGGCCAGGGAAATCGGCATGGCGAACTATAATAAGATCAGTAAGCTGGGCATGATAAAAAAGGCTTGCATGGTAAATGGAAAAGGGATTTTTTTCGCTAAGATCATCATTATAACCGGCTTGCTGCCGATCTTCAGTTTCGAGAAGGTTGAAGGCAAAATGTTTTCCCCTTTAGCCTGGACGCTCGGCTTTGCCCTGCTGGGGGCCGTTATTTTAACGTTTACTTTTGTGCCCGCATTGGCCAGCGTACTCCTCCGGCGCGACGTTCGCGAGAAACATAATGTTTTTGTGGACTTCGTTACCGCCAACGCCATGAGGTTTTATTCCTTTTGCTTCAAGGCCCGTAAAATAGTATTCCCCATGGCAATTGTCGCCCTTGTTATCAGTTTGGCTTCCTTTAAATTTTTAGGCACTGAATTTTTGCCCGAACTGAACGAGGGCGCGATATATGTGCGCGCCACCGGCCCTTTAAGCATTTCGCTCAAAGAATCGGTGAACCTGGCGAACGAGATGCGGCGCATTTTCCTGAGTTTTCCCGAAGTTAAACAGGTAATGTCGCAAACCGGCCGGCCGAATGATGGTACCGATGCCACCGGCTTTTACAATATTGAATTTCATGTGGATATTTACCCGGAAGACCAGTGGAAGCGAAAGGAAACCAAGGAAGAACTGATCAGCCGTATGCAGGAAAAGTTAAAGTTTTTCCCCGGGATCGACCTCAATTTTTCGCAGCCCATATCAGACAACGTGGAGGAAGCGGTGTCGGGCGTTAAGGGCTCAATCGTGGTAAAACTCTATGGCGACGATTATAAATACATTGAAAACCGGGAACAAAGCATTTATAATATATTAAAGGGCGTACAGGGGATACAAGACCTCGGCATTATGCACAATATGGGGCAGCCCGAACTTCAGGTCGATCTTAACCAGCAAAAAATGGCGCAATACGGCGTCACTGCCGCGGATGCAAATGCCGTTATTGAAATGGCCATCGGCGGTAAGGCCGTGACACAGATATATGAAGGCGAGCGCAAGTTCGATCTTCGCATACGCTACCCCGAGGATTTCAGGAACAACGAGCTATCGATAGGCGACCTCCGCGTACCGACATTGAACAATAATACCGTGCCGCTTCGCGAGATTGCCGATATTGAGAAGATCACCGGTATAAGCATGATATACCGCGATGACCACAAACGGTACGGCGCGATCAAATTTTCCATCCGGGGCAGGGATATGGGCAGCACGATCAAGGAAGCCCGGGACAAAGTAGCGGAACAAATAACACTGCCAAAGGGATATGCCCTGCAATGGGCCGGTGATTTCGAAAACCAGCAACGCGCCACAAAGCGGCTGAGCCAGGTGGTGCCCATCAGCCTGCTTATTATCTTTTTTATACTTTTTATCTTATTCGGCAATTTCCGCGACTCGCTGCTGGTGCTTAATAATGTGCCGTTCGCCATTATGGGCGGCATATTAGCGCTGCTCATCATGGGCGTTAACTTTAACATTTCGGCTGGTATAGGCTTTATCGCTTTGTTTGGCATTTGTGTGCAAAACGGCGTCATCCTCATCGCAAAGTTTAAAAGCAATATTGCCGAGCTAAAGCATCATACCGCCTGGTCATCCTTTGCCGTCGCCATAAAGGAGGGTGTTGCCGACCGCCTGCGGCCCGTATTAATGACGGCAATGATGGCGGCTATCGGCCTGGCGCCCGCGGCATTGTCGCATGGCATAGGCTCCGAAGCATCGAGGCCCCTGGCTATCGTCGTTATAGGAGGCCTCATCACCAATACCATATTTAACCTCTTTGTTTTTCCGATAGTATTTTTCTGGTCGTACCGCAAGCGTGTTGAAAGCGGTACTCTAAGCAGAATTTGATCCCTGAATTTAATACCCCGTTTATAATGTTGTTGAAGGCGGCGCAGCGAAGGCTGCACCGCCCGAAACAATTTTTAGGCGGCGCCGGATAAATATTAAAAAATAGTTTATTTTAAAAAATAAGTTACTTTTATACTTATGAAAGCCGGTTGCTTACTATTTGAATTCCAGGTAAACCCATAATAATAATTAGCCGCAAACCGGTTCATAGAAAGGAAATAAACCTGCGTATTGCAATTTTAAACCTCAGTGTATGAAAAAAATTTTACCGTCAAACAAAATGTTCTCTGTTATTAACAGGACTATGGGTCTTGTTGGCCTGCTGTTATGCGCAACCTTCGCCTCGGCGCAAACCTCCCAAAAAGTAAAATGGACCGAGATGAGCCACAATCACGCGACGTTTTATGAGGTACAAAAAGATTTTAACCATAAGTGGCGCGGGCCGCTGCGGGAAATGGCGCGGGAAAAACACAAGGCTAAGAAGGAAAACGGGAAGGAGAAAGAAACAGAAGCTGCTGGCTATGAAGTATACAAAAGATGGGAAAGTTATATGAAGCCCAGGGTTTATCCTTCGGGAGATATGACCCTTCCATCAACAAACTATTCTAACTATTTAGCCTGGAAAAACAGCTACCGGCCGCAAACGAATATAAAAGCGCCGGTAAACAATATATCCGCTGCCAGTAACTGGACTTCGCTGGGCCCGGTGGGGTCTCCTTCGGGGCCTTCGCCTTATAGCATGACGGGCGCGGGTAGGGTTAACTTTGTCAGGTTTGACCCAAACAATTCCAACACGATGTACCTGGGCACACCCGACGGCGGCTTATGGAAATCGACCGATGCAGGTACCACCTGGACGACAAATACGGATTTTTTGAGCGCGATAGGCTGTTCTGACATGGTCATCGATCCTTCCAATACCAATAATATGTACCTGGCCACCGGAGACCTGGAAGGCGACCGGAATTCTATCGGCGTTTTAAAATCAACGGATGGCGGCGCCACCTGGAATGCAACGGCAATGGCCTTTGCCCCATCAAATGGCTATGTGATCTCGAGGTTGCTGATCAATCCTTCCAATCCCCTCAACATGATCATTGCTACCAACGGCGGTATATTCAGGACCACCGATGGCTGGGCAACCTTTAAGCAAACGCAGTGCTGCCAGGTATATAAGGATATGGAATTTAAGCCCGGCGATCCCAACACGGTATACGCTGCAGGTCAAACATTTTGGAAATCCACCGATAACGGGGTAACCTGGACCAAGGTGACCGCGGGATTGCCCTCGACAAATGTTCAGCGTATTGCTTTGGGGGTTTCGGCAGCCAATTCCGGCTATGTTTATGCCTTGATAGGAAAAGCCTCTGACCAGTCTTTCCTGGGAATGTACCGTTCCACTAATAGCGGCACGTCTTTTTCACTGCGTGCTTCGAGCCCTAACCTGTTGGGGTATGAAGCCAATGGCTCGGATGTAACCGCGGGCCAGGCTTTTTACGACCTCTCCGTTGTTGTATCGCCAACCAATGCCGAGATTGTAACTACCGGAGGCGTAAATCACTGGCAATCTGTCAACGGCGGTACTAACTGGACAAATAAATCGGTATGGGATGCGGGACAGGTGCATGCAGATGTGCATGAACTGGATTACCTGCCCGGCAGCAGCACCACAATGTTCTCGTGCAATGACGGCGGCATTTTTAAATCGACCAACAATGGGACCAACTGGACTGACATAAGCCATAACCTGACCATCGCGCAGGTTGTGGGGATCGGGTTGTCGGCCAGTGTTTCCACTACGATAGTGGACGGAGAACAGGATAACGGGACAAATTTAAAATCCGGATCGGCCTGGCATAACATTTTCGGCGGCGACGGCGGCGCTTGCTTTATTGATTACACTACCGACAAGACAATTTATATACAGTATGTGGAGGGGGATTTTAACCGCTCGGACGACGGCGGCGTATCGACCACTTCTATCGCAAGCGGCCTGCCCAGTGGTTTTGATTTTTACAGCCAATGGCACCAGGACCCGGTAACATCAACAAAACTGTATGTGGGCGGCACTCCCAGGCTATACACCTCCACTAACAGGGGAACCAGCTGGACAGGGTTGGCGACGCCCCCCGGCAGCGGTACCATCTCAAATTTCGCTATAGCGCCGAGCAACCATGCAATAATCTATGCGGTAAAAGAGAATGCGATTTCGAAATCAACCAACTCTGGCGCTGCTTTTACCAATATTACGGGCACTTTGCCTACAGCCTCGGCGGCCATATCAAATGTCGCTGTTTCAGATGCAGATCCTAACAAAGTATGGGTGACCTTCTCCGGTTATAATGCGAGCTACAAAGTGTTTGCATCAACCGACGGCGGTACCACCTGGACAAACATCTCCACCGGCTTACCGAACTTACCGGTGAACACCATTCTGCATCAAAAAGGAAGTGCCAACGATGCGCTCTATCTTGGGGCCGATATCGGTGTGTACTATTTTGATAATACCTTATCCTCGTGGGTCCCTTTTATGACGAATTTGCCCCATAACTCTGTCAGGGAACTGGAAATATTTTATCCGTCGGGTAAGATCAGGGCTGCAACTTATGGCAGGGGCGTTTGGGAAAGTAATATATATACCTCCTCAACTCCTAACGCAAACCTTGCGGCTTTAAAATTAAGCAGCGGTACCTTAACCCCCGTATTTTCTATTGATTCGATAAACTATACGGCAAAAGTAACCAATACAACTACCTCGGTAACAATAACGCCAACTGCCAGCGATCCCCAGGCAACAATAAAAGTAAACGGCACAACGGTAGCATCCGGAACAGCATCGGCAAGCCTGCCGCTGGTAGTCGGGCCGAATACCATCACCACCGTGGTAACTGCGCAGGATGGGATAACTACCAAAACTTATACGGTGACCGTAACCAGGGCGGCATCAAGCAACACTTATCTCTCGAACCTGAAGATAAATGGCGGCTCTATACCCCTGAGCCCGGCATTTAATTATGCCACAGGCGCCTACACGGCAAGCGTGCCGAATGCAACCACATCAATAAAAGTAACGCCCCTAACTGCCGATGTGAATGCCACGGTAAAAATTAACGGCACGCTCGTAAAATCAGGAACGGCATCGGCTGCCCTTCCTTTAAAAGTAGGCTCAAATACGGTTAACGCCATTGTGACAGCCCAGAACGGAACCAGCGCCAGGCTTTATGCCATCACGGTAACCAGGGCGCCTTCGGCCAATGCAAAACTGGCAAGCCTGGCACTCAGCAGCGGCACGTTAAGCCCTGCATTTGCCACCGGCACAACAAGCTATACGGCAACAATAGGCGCTGCATCAGTTACCGTAACGCCAACAACCAGCGATGCAACCGCGAGAGTGAAGGTAAATGGCACTGCAGTAACATCGGGAAGTGCATCGGGGGCTATTGCCTTAACGCTTGGCTCAAACACCATCACTACGGTGGTAACAGCGCAGGACGGCACAACTACCGATACCTATACCATAACGGTAACCAGGCTATCGAACAATGCAAACCTGGCCAACCTGAAAATAAACAGCGGTAATGTCCCGCTTTCGCCTGCGTTTAACTACAACACCACCAGCTATACGGCAAGTGTGGCAAATGCCATCACCTCAGTAACGGTGACCCCAACGGCCAGCGATGCCAATGCGACGATAAAGGTTAATGGCACAACTGTGGCTTCGGGAACGCAATCGACCGGACTGCCGTTAGCAACCGGCCCTAATACCATTACCGCCATGGTAACCGCACAGGACGGCGCAACAACAAAAACCTACACGGTAACGGTAACCAGGGCAACGGGACCGGTAGCCACCCCGGTGGTTTATAACCCGCCGATTAGCAAGCTGGCGCCAAATGACGGCATTGTAGTGCAGCAGGCCCTCTCGCCCAATGGCGACGGCGTCAACGATCATTTGATCATCGAAGGCATAACTGCCTATCCCGATAACAAATTGATGATCATCAACCGTAACGGCAACCTTATATACGAAGCGGTTGGCTACGATAACCACTCAAAGGTTTTTGACGGTCGCTCCAATAAAACAGGCGCCAAACAACTGCCGGGGACTTACTTTTACTCGCTTGACTACCGCGTAAAAGGGGTAAACAGGCATAAAACCGGTTATATTGTGCTCAAGTATTGAATATTGGTGATTTAAGGTTAGAGATTAGTTGGACTTTAAACTAATCTCTAATCTACCAGTGTTCACATGTTCATTGACTGAAAATTAAACGCCAGCCAGGGTGCGGCCTATGCTTGCCGCCGGCACCGGCAGACCGCAAATTGTATACGCTTAATTTCTCCGGTTAAACAAAAACGAGGCGTAGTATAACAGCGTAGCCAGGGCGCTCAATGCGGCTACCACATAGGTCATGGCCGCCCACCACAGCGCGTCTTTTGCCTGTTCGTGTTCCTGGCGGGTTTGCATAACATTATAATTGTTATTGAGCCAGGCGAGTGCGCGGTTACTTGCATCGAATTCTACGGGCAGGGTTATAAAGCTAAAAAATGTTACCAGTGCAAGCGCTGCTACGCCAATGATCAGCACAAAAGGATTATGCATAAAAAACAGCAGCATAACGCCGATAAACAAGGTCCACTGCGTTAATGTTGAAGCCACGTTAATAACCGGCACCATAGCCGAGCGGAAGTTTAACCAGGCATAGGCCCTTGCATGCTGTACCGCGTGGCCGCACTCGTGGGCGGCGACAGCCGCCGAGCCTACGCTTCTGCTGAAGAAGACATCCGGGCTGAGGTTGACCGTTTTTGTTGCAGGGTTATAGTGGTCGGTAAGCTCACCTTCTACCGATACTACCTGTACATCGTAAATGCCGTTATCATGCAGCATCCTTTCGGCCACCTCCTGGCCCGAAAGACCGGATAATAACGGAGTCTCTGAATATTCTTTAAATTTGCTTCTGAACCGCCATTGAACAATAAAGCTTACTATTGCTATAACGATCATCAAAAGCCAGGCTGAACCCATAGGTATATATCCTGTTATAAATGATAAAAAGTTCATATTTGTAATTGTTGTAGTCATTAGTCATTGGTGCGAGACGGCTAATTTAATGACTAATGACCAGTGACCAATGACTAATGACCAATGACCAATAATCAAAAAGCATTCCGTAAAATATAATAACGAAGTGGCAGCAAATACATTTTCATACTGGGAAAAGACAGCATTTATTGATAATGCCGATGTGATTATTATCGGCAGCGGACTGGTTGGTCTTAGCGCCGCGCTCCACTTAAAAAAGAAAGCGCCAACGCTAAGCGTGCTTGTTTTGGAACGTGGTTTTTTGCCTACAGGAGCCAGTACAAAGAATGCCGGTTTTGCCTGCTTTGGCACTGTATCAGAGCAACTTGCGTACCTGGCACGGTCATCTGCGGATGATGTGGCAAAGATGGTGAATTACAAGTGGCGCGGCCTGCAACGGTTGCGGCAAAACCTTGGAGATGAGAACATAGATTACCGGCAACATGGCGGCTATGAATTGTTTTTTGAAAACGATGCGGAAAGGGCCTGCGAAAGCATCGCCAGGATTGACGAGCTGAATAATTTATTGAAAGATGCGATCGGCGCCAGCGACATTTATTCAGTAGCCAATGCCAAAATAGCAGATTTTGGATTTAAGGGGGTTAGCCAAATGATCTACAACCCTTTTGAAGGGCAACTCCATACCGGCAAAATGATGCGCGCGCTTTTGAACAAAGTTTACGACCTGGGTGTACTGGTTTTAAATGGCTGCGAAATATTGAAAATTGAAAACACGGACAGCGCCGTCTGTCTCGAAACATCGCAGGGAAATTTTAAAACGTGCAAAGTGATACTGGCCACAAATGCCTTTGCGAGCCAGCTATTTCCGGGACTTAATGTTATCCCCGGGCGGGGACAAGTATTGGTAACCAAACCTGTCAAAGGCTTGAAACTGAAAGGCACCTATCATTTTAACGAGGGTTATTATTATTTCCGCAATATAGACGGCCGGGTGCTCTTCGGGGGCGGGCGCAACCTGGATTTTAATGCTGAAGCTACCTGGGAATTCGGGCAAACCGATCCTGTTAAAAATCAACTGGGGGCTTATTTGAGAGATATCATATTGCCCGGGCAGCACTTTGAAATAGACTATTGGTGGAGCGGCATTATGGGTTTCGGTGAAGATATCAGCCCGATTGTTAAGCAGGTTGAACCAAACATATTTTGCGCGGTGAGATGCAACGGCATGGGGGTGGCAATGGGCAGCCTGGTAGGAGAGGAAGTGGCGGAGCTGGCGTTGTAAGATTTCGGAATTCGTCCGCTAGCCAGCGGATCGATTTCGGATTTCGGAGTGCTCAAAAGATAACATGAGCCACCAAACTCCCGCCCGCAGGAGAGGGTTTCGCCGTTGTTCGATGCGTATTTGATTGCAATTGTGGCAACTAAAATAGTTCGTTAAACCCCTGTCTTCCTTTCCCAATGCTATTAACTGAAGCCGTCAGGCCCTGTAAGGGCCCAATATTGGTAGAACACAATACGCCATCAAAGTCGCGCCGTCAGGTGCGGAACCTCGCGAATGTTGCGTACCGATGGCACGCTATCCCTTTTTTTGTTTTCTACCAATATTCGGCGCCTAGCGGCGCCATTAAAAATCGATCTATTCCCTGACTTGATAGCATTCCCCTTTCCCTGAAGGAACCGATGCCAGGAGCTCATGAATGCCTGTAAAAACAAATTATAACGTTCACAACCGCACCGGCCCAATGCTTTTAAAAATCTTTCGAACACTCGGAATTTCGATTTAGCAATATTATTTAAGACCGGATCAGGGAACACCTTCTAAAAAAACCGTAGATTCGGCCATATTAAAAGACAATATGAAATTAAGTGTTGATGATATTATCGCATCCCTGCAAAACTTAAGCAACGACGAAAGAATAAGACTCCAAAATGCTTTATTTGAGATCCAAAACGATCTGGAGCTTAAGGAAGCAATACAGGAAGGCCTGAACGACATAAAGAATGCCAGAATTAGCCGCCATGACGCGGTTGCGAAAGAGAGCTGATCAATCATAAAAAACAAATTTTCATTAGCCTTGTGACAAGGCTATCCGGTATAGAAATATCGACGTTATTGCCTTGTTATTTCATAGATCATTACCGAGTTGCCCCCTTTGTTGTCGCGTCCCTGGGCCGTTACAACCAGGTACTTGTTTGATTGGTCCAGCGTCATGCCTACCGGGAAGGGGTCGGCTTTAACGGCGCCTATGGTCTTCATGTCAGCTGTGCGGACAATGCTTATTTTCGATTCTTTATTGGCGGTAGCAAACAAGTAAGCGCCGTCAGCCGTCACGGAAATCGTCCTGGCGCCCAGCCCGGTAAATGCAGATTGCCAGCGTTTATACTTCGCCTTGCTATTTTTTGGTTTTACAAGAGCAAAATCTAACAGCTGCTTCCATTTCGTTTTTTGCACGTTGCCATCCTGGTTTGAGCTTAGAAAAAGATAATCGCCGTTTATCGCCAGGTGGCGCACGTTATTGTTGGTGCCAAAAATGCTGCCGAGATATTTCTTACCGTTCACATCAAATACCGCTATCCCTCCGCCATTCATCCGGCCGACAAACAAATAGTTACTATCGGGGGTAAATACCGTGCCCCGCAGGCATAGTCCGCAGTCATCATCGCGGTTGGTGGTTTTATTAAATTTAAGTTTCGGGCGGTAACCGACTACAAAATGAGCGGCGTACTCAAATTTCTTCGGGTCGCCGGAGCTTATATCAATCAAATGGACCGTATTATCTCCCCAATTTGTAACCGCTATGTATTTGTCGTCGGGCGAACAGGCAATCATTTTGGGTAAAGGCGCTGCGGGGAAGACCCTTATAATTTTATCGCTGTCGGCATCAATTAGCGCAATAGCCGAAGGCTCGGTTGCCAGCTTATCATAATCGCGCCGGTAATAGGGGATCCATAAATATTTGCCGTTGTTTGACAAGCACATTTCAACCGGCTTGCCGTTAAATACATTCGGCTGCGTTTTTCTTATCCTGAATTTATATCCCGGGAAAGATGTCTGCATAAAAAGCCCCGAATCTGCAAGCGAAAAGGTATGTTTTATCACCGCAACTTTTCTTAACGTGTCGTTCATGTCATAAACCGAGGTCACGCATCCCTCCAGGTTGTTTATGTAGAGCTTTTTTATTGATTTGCCGCCGACAGTCTTTTCCAGGATCAACGCGGATTTTGGCGAATTGATGACCGTATCAAAAAAGTCCAGGGGGTTATTGGTATCGGCGTTATAGCTCTGGATGCGGGCAACCAATTTTAGCTTTATTTCCGGGCTTCCGGTAGATTGTACGCCGATCTTTGCCTTTGGGAACTGGCTGTAAGCCGCTAAACTGAATGTCAACAGCAAACAGGGCAGCAGGAAGAATTTATTCATTTATTTGTTCAGGAATTTCGCCGAATATAGCAGAAAATATTTAACCGGATTAAAAAAGCTCGGCAAGCCTTTCCAATGCCATTCCCCGCGACCCCTTTATCAAAATGGTTGAGTTTTTTATTGGATGTGCCTTCAGCGCGCTGATGGCATCCTCAGCAGTTTCGTAAAATACATTAGCGGCGTTTTGCATGCCGGCGCCCGCTGCAAAAAAATCCTTTCCGATAAATATCCGCTTTTCGACAGCTGTTTCCATTGCCTTTTTTATAACCGCGGCGTGTTCGGCCGGGGATTCGTCGCCCATCTCAAACATATCGCCCAATATCAAAACCTTCCTTTCGGCATCTATTTTTCCGATGTTTTCAATCGCAACAAACATGCTGCTGGGGTTGGCATTGTAGTAATCGCAAATGAGTGTATTGGATTCCGTTTTTACAATTTGCGAGCGGTTGTTTTTTGGCGTATAGCTTTCAACACCCTTGTTTATCTCCTCATCGGTTAAGTTAAAATAAACACCAATGCATATGGCCGCTAATATATTATCGAGATTATAAGCGCCGGTAAGGCTGGTTTTTATATGCTGCCGTTTCGTTCCGTCGTGCCGCTCCCAGGTTAAGGATAGGTAAGGGTCATTCGCGGTAAGCTCGCCGCATACAAAATTGATATTTTTATGTAGTCCATAATGGAAAACATTGGCCAAATCTCTATCCATTTGCATTTGCAGCAGATCGCTGTTCGTCGAGGTCATGAATATAATGCCATTAGTGGCTTTCAGGTAATCGTACAACTCGCCCTTCCCCTTCTTAACGCCTTCAAAGCCGCCGAAACCTTCCAGGTGGGCCTTGCCGACATTGGTTATCAGGCCGTGCGTCGGCTGTGCGATGCTGCAAAGCAGTTCAATTTCTTTCTGATGATTTGCCCCCATTTCGATAACAGCCATTTCGTGCGACTCATCGATGGTCAAAATAGTGAGCGGTACGCCAATATGATTATTGAGATTACCTTGCGTGGCCTGCGTTTTATAACGCTGCGATAAAACAGCGTTGATCAATTCTTTAGTGGTAGTTTTTCCGTTGGTCCCGGTAAGGCCGATAACCGGTATATAAATGTGCTGCCGGTGATGCCGGGCCAGGTTCTGCAGCGTGGTCAATACGTCGTCGACCAAAACAAATTGTTCATTTAACCGGCATGCTGCATTGTCGATGATAGCATAGGCCGCGCCCGCGTCAATGGCCTCTTTGGCGAAAGTGTTGGCATCAAATTTTTCGCCTTTTAATGCAAAAAACAGGCTGCCTGGCAATATTTTGCGCGTATCGGTGCTGATCAGCGGATGCTTTAAAAAAAGCTGGTAAATGTATTCAATGTCTGCCATCGTTATTTATTTGCTCTTTTGGGCCGGCAAAAATAAATAGCCTAAAGATATGTTAAAACTTCCGGCTTTAGTTTTTGTGTTACCATATTGCAAAAATTTCCTTTGGTGCAATGCCAATATTTCCGTTTAATAATACTGGCACGTTAATAGCGTTGATATTGTCAGGACAGATTTTGAATATTAAACCAGGGGAAAGTGATTATGAAACTCAGCAAATTAACAAAAGCAAAAGCCGATATAAAGCAATACGCGCAAAAACTCGCCACTCAGGGCTTCCGCCAGATATTTAACCGCATCGATCAGCTCAATATAAAAAAAGGTGTCGACCGGATGGGCCTCGATAAATTTATTGAACAATGTGCCTGCCTGGCGGCCGGCTCGGGCATTGTATCCGGCAGCGGCGGCATGTTTACCCTTATAGCCGGCATCCCGTTTGACTTTGCCAACCTCATCACACAGCAATTCAGGGTTACTATGGCCGTGATGTACTACAACAGGGGCAGCTACGAGATCGGCTTTGATGAATTTATGTCGCTCGTAGCTACCTCCCTCAAGGTAGAGGCCGGCGTAGCAATCACCAAGACCATGATGGAAGGCATAGCCGAAAAACTGCTGATGCTTTTAGGCACCCGCACCGCCGAGCGCATGGTACCCATAATCGGCGCGGCCATCGGCGGTACAGCCAACTATATTTTTATTAAACGCATGGCGGCGTCGGTAAAGAAAATGCCGCTGGGTCAGCAGGCGGTTACTATTGAAGTCAACTGACGCGGGACCGGGATTAAACAGATTTTAGGGATTTTACGGACTTTTATCCGGGTAAACTAACAACAGCCCGAAAATCCCTGAAACCCTCTAATCCCGGTTTCATCGGTAAAAATCCAAAAAATCCTTTAATCCGGGTGATAATTTCCCTATTTTTGCAGCCTCTAAAATTTGAGGTAATAAACGTTGATGTACAAAGAATATAAACAGTTAAACTTATCGCAGACAGGCAAGGATATACTTGACTTCTGGAAGAAGGATAACATCTTTGAAAAAAGCATCAGCAGCCGCCCCGCAAATAACCCTTATACTTTTTATGAAGGGCCGCCCTCGGCCAATGGCATGCCGGGCATTCACCACGTGATGGCCCGCGCTATTAAGGATATTTTCTGCCGTTACAAAACCCTTAAAGGTTACCAGGTAAAACGCAAAGGCGGCTGGGACACGCATGGCCTGCCGATCGAGTTGGCCGTGGAAAAAGCATTGGGGATAACAAAAGACGATATAGGCAAAAAGATATCTGTTACAGACTATAATGATGCCTGCCGCAGGGAGGTGATGCGCTATACCGACGTTTGGAATGATCTTACCGAAAAAATGGGTTACTGGGTGGACCTGGAAGACCCCTATATCACCTGTAAAAATGAATATATTGAGACGCTATGGTGGATATTGAAGCAGCTGTATAACAAAGACCTGCTTTATAAAGGCTATACAGTGCAACCATATTCGCCAAAATCAGGTACTGGCTTAAGTTCACACGAACTAAACCAGCCGGGCACCTATAAAATGGTGAGGGATACCAGCATTACGGCGCAATTTAAATTAAAGCGCGATAGAGACTCCGAATTTTTGTACCGGGATATAGACACGGATGTGTACATCCTCGCCTGGACGACCACGCCCTGGACATTGCCTGCAAATTGCGCGCTGGCAGTGGGCGAAAAAATAGATTATGTAAAGGTACGCACTTTTAACCCCTACACATTTGCGCCGGTCACCCTTATATTGGCCAGGGACCTGGTAGCCAAACACTTTAAGCCCGACGGAGAAAACGCGCCTTTTGATAGTTATAACGGCGGCGATAAAATTATCCCCTGGGAAATAAAAAGCACATTTAAAGGGTCGGAGCTGGTGGGCATTCATTATCATCAGTTAATGCCCTACGTTGCCAACGATGACCTGGAAAAAAATGCATTCCGCGTTATCCCAGCCGATTTTGTGACCACCGATGACGGTACCGGCATCGTGCATACGGCCTCCGTTTTTGGCGCCGATGACTTCAGGGCCTGTAAGGAGAACGGCGTGCCATCGGTGATGGTAAAGGATGAAGCGGGGAAGGATGTACCGCTGGTTAACAAGCAGGGCCGTTTTGTGGACGAAGTGACGGACTTTGCCGGCCTGTACGTAAAGGAAGAATATTATACCAAGGAAGAACGCGAAGCGCCAGGCTTCAAATCGACCGATGTGCTGATTTCGATAAAGTTAAAGACAGAAAACAAAGCGTTTGATGTAAAAAAATACGAGCACAGCTACCCGCACTCCTGGCGTACTGACGAGCCGATATTATATTACCCCCTTGATAGCTGGTTTATCCGCACTACCGCCTTAAAGGATAAAATGGTAGCGCTGAACAAAACCATCAATTGGAAACCCGAATCGACCGGCACGGGCCGTTTTGGCAACTGGCTGGAGAATTTGGTCGACTGGAACCTTTCGCGTTCCCGTTTCTGGGGCACGCCATTGCCAATATGGCGGGAGGAAAATGGGCTGGAGGAGAAATGCATCGGCTCGATCAGGGAGTTGCAGGAGGCAGTGGCCGCAGCAGTTGAGAGCGGCAGTTTGTCAAGCGAGGAAGAGGCAAAAAATAAATCAATTCTGCATTCGCTCAATAATTCAGAATTTGACCTCCACCGGCCTTACGTTGATGATGTGGTATTAATATCGTCAAAGGGCAAGCCGATGTACCGCGAAGCCGACCTGATCGACGTTTGGTTTGATAGCGGCGCTATGCCTTATGCCCAGTGGCATTTCCCTTTCGAAGGGCACGAAGAGTTTAAAAATGCCTACCCTGCCGATTTTATTGCCGAGGGTGTAGACCAGACCCGCGGCTGGTTTTTTACGCTGCATGCCATAGCAGTTATGCTGAGCGAGGTGAGCGATGAAGTAAAGGCTGTAAATACATTGGTTGGCAATAAAGGCGTTGCTTTTAAAAATGTAGTTTCCAATGGGCTGGTGCTGGATAAAAACGGCAACAAAATGTCAAAACGGCTGGGGAACGCCGCCGATCCATTCGACATTATCGAAAGATTCAGCGCCGATGCCGCACGCTGGTATATGATCAGCAACGCAGCGCCATGGGACAACCTGAAGTTTAACGAAGATGGAATAGACGAGGTGCGCCGCAAATTTTTCGGCACGCTTTATAATACCTACAGCTTCTTCGTGCTTTATGCCAATATTGATAAATTTAAGTACAACGAGGCTGAAATAGCGATAAGCGAACGGCCGGAAATAGATCAGTGGATCATATCCCTGCTCAATACTTTAAGCCGCGAAGTTGATGGTTTTTATGCCGACTTTGAGCCTACGAAGGCGGCCCGCGCCATACAGGATTTTGTTGATGCGCATTTGAGCAACTGGTACGTGCGCCTGAGCCGCCGCCGTTTTTGGAAGTCGGAAAACTCCGGCGACAAGCTATCGGCCTATCAAACTTTATACACCTGTTTGGAGACCATAGCCAAACTAATGTCGCCGATAGCGCCATTTTTTGCCGACCGCTTATATACCGACCTTAATAAAGTAACGCATAAGGAAGCTTTTGAGTCGGTTCATCTTGCTTATTTCCCCGAATATAACGAGGCCCTGGTCAATAAGGCGCTGGAAGAGCGCATGCAAATGGCGCAGGATATATCATCGCTGGTTTTATCGCTGAGGAAAAAAGTGGGTATAAATGTACGGCAGCCATTGAGCAGGATATTGTTGCCGATCCTCGATAAAAACTTTAAGCACCAGATAGAACAGGTGAAGGATTTGATATTGTCGGAAACCAATATCAAAGGCATCGATTACATCACCGATACTTCAGGCTTTGTAAAAAAGAAAATAAAGCCAAATTTTAAAGTGCTTGGCGCGAAAGTTGGGAAGGACATGAAGGCCGTTGCAGAGGCCATCGGCAAATTAACCCAGGATGACATTGCCCGGTTAGAGAATGAAGGTGAAATACAACTCACCATTCACCAATCACCGCTCCCCACTCACCACTCACTACTCACCACTGACGTTGAGATCATCGCCGAAGATGTTCCCGGCTGGCAGGTGGCCAATTTGGGAAAACTAACTGTGGCTTTAGATGTTACCATTACCAACGAACTAAAGCGGGAGGGAACTGCGCGCGAATTGATAAACCGCATACAAAATATGCGCAAAGCAAACGGCTTCGAGGTAACCGACAGGATCAATGTACGGATAAAGTGTAACCACTTGACTATTAGGGAAGCGGTGAATAATAATTTATCCTATATTTGCGCCGAAATTTTAGCAGACAATATATTGTTTGATGATGAATTGAAGGAAGGCGAATTAGCCCGGATAGATGAATACGAAATTTTGATTGCTATTAGTAAAATTTAAATGAAACAGGAAAACGAAAAAACCAGGTACTCTGAATCAGATCTGCAGGAATTTAAAGGCATCTTACTTGATAAGCTGCGCATTGCAAAAGAGGAATTAAGTTCCCTTGCAACCTCCTTAAGCTCGCCAAACGCTAACGGAACTGATGATACGGCCGGTACCTATAAAACACTGGAAGACGGGTCGGCTACGCTTGAGAAAGAACAAATAAACCAGTTGGCCGCAAGGCAGAAAAAGTTTATCGAACAGCTGGAAGCTGCATTGGTGCGTATCGAAAACAAAACCTATGGCATTTGCCGCGAAACCGGCAAACTGATACCAAAAGAGCGTTTACGCGCCGTGCCGCACACCACCCTGAGCATGGAGGCTAAGCTGAGGCAATAAATGAAGGCAGCTTATTTAAAACCCTTTCTTTTAATTGCTATTGTTATTCTTGTCGACCAGATCATTAAAACCTGGGTTCGTACGCATATGTATATGGACCAGGAGATACACTTTCTGGGCAACAGGGGTATGCTGCGTTATACCGTTAACAACGGCATGGCATTTGGCTGGGAGATAGGGGGCGAAGGCGGTAAGCTGACTTTAACTCTTTTTCGGATCGCTGCTGTTTTAGGCATAGGTTATGGCCTTTTTTACTTAATAAAGCATAAATATCACCGCGGGCTTATCATGTGCGTAGCCTTAATTTTTGCCGGTGCGCTCGGCAACATTATCGACTGTGTTTTTTACGGCGTGCTATTCCAGCATGGTAAGCTATTTGAGGGCCAGGTGATCGATATGTTTTATTTTCCTATCATCCGGGGCACCTATCCCTCCTGGTTCCCGGTTTGGAAAGGGCAGTCGTTCGAATTTTTCCAGCCTATTTTTAATCTCGCCGATGCATCCATTTCGGTAGGGGTGATCGCTATACTGATCTTCCAAAAACGCTATTTCAAGCACGAAAAACCCGAAGTAAGCGCACCGAACAGTGAGATGGTGGAGGAGTGATTTGGTTCACTGGTTCATTGGTTCATTGGTTCATTGGTTGTACCAGGCTGGTGCCAGGCAACACCTTTCCGTTTTACAATCCCCATCCGTTCGCTGACGAGGCAATGCAAATCGGCAATGCCTATGCTGCTCTCTTGCCTTCTGCTTTCCGCTTTTTGCTTAAACAGGAAAAATAGGACGTAATGCCGCTTGTTTGTATATTTAGCTTTTTGATGAGAAGTCTTATTCCCTCTCAACTTAATAAAGCTTAATATGAAAAAAATAGCTGCATGTATTTTAGTCTTAGCGTTTGCTATCCCGGCCGTTATGGCCCAGACAGGTAAATTCATAACTGTAAAGGGCAAGGAAATAATCGGCTCCGACAACAAACCTTTTCTGATCAGGGGCACCAATCTCGGCAACTGGCTGGTGCCCGAAGGTTATATGTTTAAGTTTAAAAGCGTAAACTCTCCGCGACTGATAAATGAAGCCATTGTTGAATTATTAGGCCCCGAAGAAACCACGAAATTCTGGAAAAAATACCAGGACAGCTACATCACGGCAGGTGACATTCATTTTTTGAAAGCATCCGGGATGAATTCCATCCGCATCCCCTTCAATTACCGCCTGTTTACAACCGAAAATTATTGCGGGCAAAACAATCCCAACCGCGGTTTCGAACTGCTCGACAGGGTGATCGGCTGGTGCAAAAAAGAGGGCTTGTATGTAATTTTGGATATGCATTGCGCCCCGGGCGGCCAAACCGGCGATAATATCGACGATGGCAATGGCTATCCATTTTTATTTAAAAGCATGGAAATGCGGGCGCTTACCGCAAGCATCTGGCGAAAAATAGCCAACCATTACAAGAACGAGACCATTGTAATGGGATACGATCTTTTGAATGAACCTATCGCCACGTATTTTAAGGCCGACGAATTTAACCCATACCTTGAGCCTGTTTATAAAGAAATAACAAAGGCCGTACGCTCGGTTGATAAAAATCATATCCTTTTTTTAGGGGGCGCTCAATGGGATAGTAATTTCAAGGTCTTCGGGCCGCCGTTTGATTCAAAACTGGTTTATACTTTTCATAAGTATTGGACCGAGCCGGTGCAAAACGTGATACAGGACTACATTGATTTCAGGAATAAATACCACGTGCCCATTTATTGCGGTGAAACAGGCGAAAATAAAGATGCCTGGGTAAAGGACTTCCGCGAATTGCTGGAAAAAAATGATATCGGCTGGCATTTCTGGCCCTATAAAAAAATGGATAATACTGCAGGGATCATCACATTTGACAAACCCGCCGGCTACGACAAGCTGATTGATTATACCGAGGCGGCAAGGAACGACTTCGAAGCTATCCGTAAAGTCGCCCCGGAAAACCGCGAACAAATAAAGCAGGCGCTTTACGATTTTATAAACAACGGCAAATTTGAAAAGTGCCGGCCCAACAAAGGTTACATCGAAGCCCTTGGCCTAAAAGTGCCTTAGCCGGCGGAAAGTTTAAAGTAAGAAGGCGGGCCGTTCCCTGTTTCCAATCCTTAATAAATATTGCGTACTTAATAAGAGGGCCATTACTTTCCTCAAAAACACGGGGCGCCTTACCCTGCCCTCTCCAAAGGA
>Ga0134126_10000700_pt1 | contig 42108 bp, 59 predicted proteins | sample KB31752_FD_96881 | JGI IMG/M metagenome (GOLD analysis project Ga0134126, IMG submission 96881) | Terrestrial soil microbial communities with excess Nitrogen fertilizer from Kellogg Biological Station, Michigan, USA - KB3-175-2 | ecosystem: Environmental > Terrestrial > Soil > Unclassified ...
ACACCGGCAAGGACATCAGCCGCGGCCAACGTGGCTCGAGCGAGAAGGTCGGTGACGTCGACCTCGTGTGGCGTCTCGCGTCCGTTGACCGTGACGCCGGCCTCTTCGACGTGATCGCCACCCACCGGCGCATCACGTGGGCGCCCGACAAGTTCCAGATCGTCCGACACGACGAACCCCTCGCCCACAAGCTCGCGAGCAGTGAGACGTGGCCGGGTGGCACGAGCGAGATCGCGGCCGAGCTCGACGCTCTCGACGTGCCTATCGACGCGCCGACGCGGGTCGCTCAAGCGGCTCTGAAGAAGGCCGGTGGTGGGCGTCGTCGGCAGCTGGTCGTGGCGGCCATGAAGTGGCGTCAGGAACGCGGAACCGCGCGGGGAACCACACGGACAGTGAACAGCGGAACCGAGTCGCCAGAAAACGTGCTGACCAGGAACGGAACCGCTGCGGAACCGCCGGAACCGCATATCGAGTCCAACCCGGTGTTCCCACCACCAATAGGTGGGAACCACCGGGACCGCCCCTCGGCAGAAGACCTCATCTGATGTCCCGCGCACGTGCCAAAGGCACTCGATGGGAGACCGAGCTCCTCACCCGACTCCGCGCCGTCTGGCCCCACGCCGAACGCGCACCCCTGCGCGGCTCGAACGACCGCGGCGACTACACCGCCTGCAACCAATGGCTCCTCGAAGCCAAATCGACCACCACCCCCCGCTTCCTCGAATGGGCACGTACCGCGCGTCGCAAAGCTGCCGGCGACCCCTGGGCCGTCCTCTGGCACGGCGACCGACGCAGCGACCTCGGCCAACCCCTCGTCCTCGTCGACCTCGACACCTTCCTCGATCTCGCCGCACACGAAATGGCTGCACCCCGAATCGTTCTCCCCGCACCGACCGCAGACACGGCCGCACGCGGGGACGCGCGGCCGGCGGCGCCGAACGGACACGACGAGGCACCACCCGTCGCCGACGTTCCGCCGCCGGCCGCCACCCTCAACGAGACCACCGCATGACCCAACACGAGTACGTCCCCGCAACACGACTCCGCCCCGGCGACACGCTCTACGCCTGCGGCACCACATGCGACCTCGACGACGTCAACACACGCACTGATCACGTCGAGCTCCGCACCAACTGTCGATGCTTCCGCGTGCCCCTCACCACGCGCTTCAAGCGCGTCGTCCGCTCCCGACGCATCCAGATGGGCCGCCGCGCCACACGAGGTGCACGATGACGATCCTCGACGACGACATCGCGATCTTCCGACTCGCGATCGAAACCGAAGACCTCACACGCGCCGAACGTGCCGCGCTCGAACGCTCCGCGAAACGACTCACCCGCAAATGGAACACGCGAGCGCGCGGCGGATTCGGCAAACCATCACTCGCCGAACGTCGCAAGCGTGGACGCATCGACCTCGTTGCCGAGCTCCACGGAGAAGGCGTACCGCTCGAGTGGTGGCCCGACGAAGACGCGCCCCAGGAGGCCACCGCGTGATGTCTCGCTCTACCGACGTAAACCCGCGGCCGCGATTGCTCGACCTGTTCTGCGGCGCGGGCGGCGCGGCGATGGGCTACCACCGCGCGGGCTTCGATGTTGTCGGTGTCGATCTCTCGCCGCAGCCGAACTATCCGTTCGAGTTTCACCAGGGCGACGCGCTCGAGGCCCTCGACGGTTGCCTCTCTGGACTTTTCGAGCGCGATTTCGACGTGATCCACGCCTCGCCGCCGTGTCAGGACTACGTGCAGTGGAACAACCTGAACGCGGTCAAATGGGGTAACCGCGTCGAGCACCCCAGGCTTATCGGCCCCGTTCGAGAACGTCTGCGCGACATCGGACTCCCATACGTGATCGAGAACGTGGTGGGCTCGGAGCTCGATCAGCCGACGATGCTCTGCGGGTCCATGTTCGGGCTCAACGTGCGGCGTCATCGCCTCTTCGAGTCGAGCATGCTCCTGATGAGGCCGCAGCGTTGTCGGCACACACGCAGGGAGATCGCCGTTTACGGGAAGCTCGACGGCCGGCGTATTTGGACGCGCGTCGACGGCAGTGAAGTACGCGCAGCCCGCACGATCGAGCAAGCACGTGAGGCAATGGGCATCGACTGGATGACGTGGGACGAGATCAAGGAAGCGATCCCACCCGCGTACACGCAGTTCCTCGGCGAGCAGTTCGTTGAAGCTGTCGCTTCTCCGTCGTGCCGACGCGCGACGCGTTGTGCGAGCCGCTGACGTGGTTCGTGCCACTCCCGGACGGCGGCTGCTGCTATCTCCAAGAGGGCGACGCGCCCGAGGATCACAGGCGTTGGAGACGCTTGTCGCGGCGATGCGTCGCCAGTACCCGATGGCCGAGAAGTCGATGTCACCGGAAGTGCTCGCCGCGTTCAACGATGCCGAACGCACACTCGGGAAGCAGCCGCGGGTATGAACCGCTGGGTCAACCTCCAACTGCACGTCTCTGTACAGGGAGAGGACGACAAGCCATGAGCGTGAGTCAGCCCGGTCCACTGTCACCCGTTCCGGAGCCGTTCTGGCACCGCTCATGGCGCACGCTGTGGCGGTGGCGTCCCGAGTGCATCGAGCACGGCAAGCGGTTCGCTTCGCGTGACGAGTTCGATCTGCACTACCGCCTTCGCCACTTGGCGGCTGTTCAGGGAGAGCAGGAGACACCGCGGCAATGAGCTTGAGCGCGCATCAATCTCCGGTACGAGGAGCATCCGACGACTGGCTGACGCCGCCCGAGATCATCGAGGCCGTGGGGCCGTTCGACCTCGATCCGTGTGCGTCCGTAGCGCAGCCGTGGGCGACCGCACAGACGCAGTGGACCATCGAGGACGATGGGATGGCGCGCGACTGGTTCGGGTTCGTGTGGTGCAACCCGCCGTTCGGTCCGCTCGCTGAGCGTTGGATCTCGCGGCTCGCTGACCACGGCAACGGCATCGCGCTCGTCCCGGCCCGCACCGAGACGCGCTGGTTCGTCCGCGAGATATGGGAGCGCGCGACGTGCCTCCTGTTCCTACATGGACGGCCGCACTTCCATCGTCCGGTGACGGGCGAGCGCGCGCCATTCAACAGCGGCGCTCCCATAGTCCTCATCGGGTACGGGCAACGCGCGGCGCTACGACTCGCAGGATGTGACCTCGCCAGTTCGTTCGTCTCGTTGGCGGGGTGTGAGGAAGGAACACCATGAGCAGCCCCGAGATGAGTCACGAAGAAGTCGGTCGGTTGAGGTGGCCCTGGCTGACGGTCACTTGGAACTGTCGCCACGACGCACACGAACTGTGCCCCGGCTATGAGGTCGAAGGTGAGTGCCGTTGCTTGTGCCACCACCCGAAGTGCGCGCCGAATACGAAGGGACGTGGGCCGATGAGCGCTGAGCCTTCTGTGGACTCACCCACACCCCTAAGCCCCGACGACGAGATCGCGGATGTGATCCTCGCGTCGTTGGCGCGCGGCGAGATGATCGGCAACGGACAGGCACAGCCGCTCGCGGGCCGTCTCGCGCGATCGTTGCTCGCCGCGCGTTCTGAGGTTGTTGCACTCCGTACAGCACTCGCCGAACTCGCGAACTACGACGAAGGCTGCATCGCTCACGGTCCTGAGTGCGAGCATGGCTGCTTGTTCTGCGAGACGCCGTGGCCGTACGACTGGAAGAACGGGACGCGCATCGAGAAGCACGCTGACAACTGCGATCTCGTTGCGGCTCGCGCGGTCTTGTCTTCTACCGAAGGAGCGAAATGAGAAAAATCCCGACGCTGTTCGTTCGCGACGAGGCCACGAACCGCCGCTACGTGAAGAACGAAGTCACGCCTGGCTGCGAATGGGTGCTCGCCGGTGAAGGCATCGCAACACGGAAGTACGACGGGACGTGCGTCGCGATCAACGAAGACGGCGAGTGGATGGCGCGGCGCGAAGTGAAGGCGGGCAAGGGCGCGCCTGAGAACTTCGTCCTGATCGAGCACGACGACGTGACGGGAAAGTCGGTCGGTTGGGAGCCCGCAGAGCAGAGCGGCTTCTACAAGTGGCTTCAAGAGGCCCTCGGCAACCCGTACGAGCGGCGCTATGAGGACTCCTACGAACTGTGCGGCCCGAAGGTCAACGGCAACCCGGAGAAGTTGGACAAGCACGAACTGATCCGCCACGCCGACGCTGAAGAACTCGACGCACCACGCGACTTCGACGGCCTCGCAACGTGGCTTCACTCGCACTCTTTCGAGGGCATCGTCTGGCATCACCCTGATGGCCGCATGGTGAAGTTGAAGAAGCGCGACTTTCCCGCGTCTACCGAAGGAGCATGAACATGGCAGCGGAATCGACACCGAAAGCTGTGGTGGAGACGATCGGCGATTACCTCGCGATGAAGGGCGACCCGCAATGTGAGGGCATCGTGGTTCGACTTGTCGAGCACCTGGAGGACGCGGGTTACATCGCGTGGGGGCTCCGCTGATGACGCCCTCCTCGGTCGCGTGTTGCGGCGGTTCATCTACGACCACGGTCGCCATGAGTCGGAGAACCCGTTCGTCTCACTGAAGTGGGGCGAGCTGCTCATCGACGGACGGATCGATGTAACCGACCCCGAACAAGCCGCCCTGGAACGCGTGTGGAGGTCGATTCCCGATGGCGTCTGACCCCTTTAGGAGTACAGGAAACCCGCGGCCACTCGATGACTTCGATTTGGGACGCGCGCTCGTGAGCGTCGTCTGCGAGGAACAATCCGCCGCAGCGTGCGATCCGTTGTTCGCGGAGGTGTTGGGTCGGAACATGCGTGCCCCTCTCACAAAGGCAGCGAAGGTCGTCGCGGAGCTGGCCGAAGCGGTACGCGAGTTGCGAGTAGAGAGCGAGGGTTTGGGGTGAGCGACGAGCGAGCGTGGGAAGTCGCAGCGGATATCGCGCAGAGCCGATCCATCTCATTGGCAGAGGGCGCCGCGGTGATGGTTCGTGCGGCGCGCGAGATGGAGACGGCACACCGCGACCTGACCCGCATCCTGGTGAGCGCGGCCACCGCGTTTGCGGCGGTGATGGCCCGTCGTCGGCGGCGTCCCTGGAAGGCAAACAAGAGGAGTTATGGGTGACGGTGACCGAAGATCGGGCAGAGAGCATCGAGGAGGCAGCGTGAGCCGGCCGATCATCAGCGACCAGGAGATCGACGCGTGCCTCGACGCACTCGCCGAGCTTCAACAGCGACGTACCGCACGCGTGTTGAAGCAGGCCGTCGCGCGCAATGCCCGCGGTGGCAGCAGCAAACCTGACGGTTGGCCGCGCGGGAAGGGCTACGACGGCTCAGGCGGACCGTTGAGGATCACCGTGGAACCGGACGAGCACGGCGGTCTGGAGTCCCTCGAATGCAACAGTGTGGAGATGGCAGTCATCGCCCGAGATCGGACACAGCGCGACGAGCTCCACGACGCGGTAGTAGCCGCAGTGCAGAACCTCAAGCACGCGGCGAGCAACCTCGGCCAGCTGCGGGCGCGCATCGACCAGTTGGAGAACCTCGACTTCGACGCCGAGAAAGCCAACGAGCGGAAGTGCCAGGCCATGGCAAGGATCAACGTGCACGAGGACTTCTACAAGCGCCGCGAGATCAACGGTGTCTGGTGGGACCTGGGATCCTGGGCCTACTCGTTCGCGATCGAGACCGACCGGCTGCCCACGGTGGACGAGTGCCGGGCCCGGAAGGAAGGCCGCAACGTGAAGCGACGCGTCATCGAGAAGGCGTCGTGAACACCACGGGCCTCAACAAGAAGGCGCTGCTCGAAGCGAACCGACGCCTCGCGGCCGAGCTCGCACAACGTGACGGCCGCAACCGCCCGTCACCCTGGCGCCAGCACCACTCACTCGCTGGCAAGCCCAAGCGCGCCCTCGACCACGATGAAGCAGCAGCCGCAGCGATGGGCACGGGCAACGCGAACGAGTACCGATGCGACTGGTGCGGCCGTTGGCACATCGGCAGGCTCGGCGCGAACACGGTGCCGAACCCAGAACGCGCCCGGGAAACAGCACCGTGAGGACTGGAGCGGCATTGACGCCAATCCGTCCCACCCGTCAGGTATGTTTTCCCAACGTGAAGCGGTGTGCCTTCTGACGGCCACCGCTTTTTTCAATTCTCGGCCGGTGAGTCGGAGGTGCAGTGTGACCTCTCGACGCGCAAGCCATCGCGGTGTGAGCGCTCGCTTCCGTGGCGACGTCTCGCCCGAAGAGCTAGTCGGCCGCAACGTCACGGTGGACCCGAGCGGATGCTGGATCTGGGGCGACGATCCCGAGAAGTACGGGAACACGTCCACGCCCGACTTCAAGATCGTCGTGCACCGGTTCGTCTACGAGACGCTCGTCGGGCCGATCCCCGCCGGCCACCACCTGCACCACAAGTGCGAGGTCAAGGCCTGCTGCAACCCCGACCATCTGGAGCCGCTGACCCCCGCTGAGCACTCGGCAGCGCACAGGGAATCGCGCGCAGAGTCGATCTCGTCACCGGCCTGAGCCACGTGCTCGACCACTCTCTGCGTTCCAGGCCGTGAGCACGGGCAACAACCCACGCAGCGCCTGATGCCCAAGCGCACCGGCCGCTACTGGCGCGAGCATGTAGTACCAGCAGTCCTCGCCCGAGACGGCGGCATCTGCTGGATCTGCGGCCACCCCGGCGCAACCACCGCAGACCACGACCCGCCAGCAAGCAAACTGCCACCGCACCTGCACATGGACCTGCGCTTCCTCAAGGCAGCACACGACCGCTGCAACCGGATCAAGCGAGACCGCACCGTCGAGTACGCACGGCAGCGCATCGCCAAGCAGACCACGGGGTCGAGCGGCGGCTTCAGCTGGTGAAGTTGTCCCATCCCTAGTTCACAAGCGCGCTCCGTGTCCGAGCATCAGCGCGTGGCGAAGCTCCGCAACGATCGCATAACCAGTCGACGCCGTTACCGACGGGCCAGAGTGCAGCGCCTTGCCACTGGTCGAGTGGTCAGCGCCACGGGTCGAACGTGGATCGCTGGTCGATGCCAGGCCTGTGACCGGCCGTTCGTGACTCGTGTCCGCTCGACTACTACGTGCAGCACCACATGCTCCAAGCGCCTGAAGGGGCGCAAGCGAAACGTGCGCCGCCGATCGAAGTACCACCTATTGCGCCACTCCATCTTCGAGCGTGACGGTTGGAAGTGCCGCATCTGTGGTGATCCAGTGGACGCTGCCGCAAGGGCGCCGACACTGGATGCTCCGGTGCTCGACCACATCGTGCCTCGAGCCAAGGGTGGAGCGCTTGCCGACCCAACCAATCTCCAGTGCGCCCACTTCTACTGCAACAGCGTGAAGCAGGACCGCGTGGGCTTCAGTCTCCTGCCCTAGGACGGTGGGGTGGGAGGAGGACCGCCCACCCACGAAGCCTCGCAAGGTCTGCTCCGACGTCTATCTGTGACGATTTCCGCCATGCAGGAGGGCCTGATGTCGAAGCCTCTGCGTGCGGTCAAGCCGGGCGAGAAGCCAGAACCCGAGCGACATCTGACGATCACGGAAGCCGCGGCGCGCGGCACGATCCGCCAGCAGCTTGTGGCACTTCGGGAACGCGTCGCGAAGACGGTCGAGGATCCGAACTGCCCAGCCCGCGAACTCGCCGCCCTGTCGCGTCGGCTGATGGAGATCACCAAGGAGATCGAGGCCATCGACGTGCGGGACGCCGAGGAAGCAGGTGGCGGTGCCGCAACTCCAGACGAAGACTGGGAGGCTGTCTGAGATTGCCCGCCATGTGATCCTTCCGACGGGGATCGTGTCGACGGGCTGGCCGGCGGTGCGGGATACCGCGGCGGACTTCGGGGTCACGTTCGACGCTTGGCAGGACGGCGCCGGCCGGGTGATCTTGGCGAAGCGGGCCGACGGCTCGTATGCCTGCTCGATCGGCGGCGTGGTGATGTCGATCCCTCGCCAGGTCGGCAAGACGTTCCTGATCGGTGCGATCGTTTTCGCGCTCTGCCTGCTCAATCCCGGACTGACGGTGCTGTGGACAGCGCACCGCCTCCGCACCGCGGATGAGACGTTCGCCAAGATGCAGGCGTTCGCGAATCGGAAGAAGATCAAGCCCCACGTCGCGAAGGTCACGGTCGGCTCGGGCGACGAGGAGATCAAGTTCCACAACGACAGCCGGATCATGTTCGGCGCCCGCGAGCGCGGCTTCGGCCGGGGCTTCGATGACGTGGATGTCGAGGTCTTCGATGAGGCACAGATCCTCACCGAGAACGCGATCGACGACATGGTGCCGGCGACCAACACGGCGAAGAACCCGCTCCTGATCTACACCGGCACGCCGCCGAAGCCGACCGACCCTTCGCAGGTGTTCACCGCCAAGCGCGCCGATGCCCTGAACGGCGACGATGGCGACACCGCATATATCGAGTTCAGCGCCGACCGCGGCTGCAAGCTGACCGACCGGAAGCAGTGGGGTAAGGCGAACCCGAGCTTCGTCTCTGGTCGCACGCCGGAAGCGGCGATGCTCCGCATGATCAAGAACCTCTCCGAAGAGTCCTTCGTTCGGGAGGGCCTCGGAATCTGGGACGAAGACGACCAGAAAGCCGACATCGACCAGAAGGTCTGGGCCGAGCTCGAGCACGTGGAAGAGCAGCGACCTTCGCCCGTCGCGCTCGCAGTACAGGTCTCCGAAGATCGGCAATGGACCCACATCGGGCTCGCGGGCCGAAGGTCTGACGGTCTCGTTCACCTTCAGGTCATCGACTCGTTCCAAGGCACCGGCGGCGTCGCGCAACGGCTCGGTGAGCTTCAGCGGAAGTGGCAGTGCGGCGAGATCGCGATCGATCCCGGTGGGCCTTCCGGGTCGCTGATGCCCGCGCTCGAGGCCGCGAAGATCGCGACGGACCCCGCGTGGGCGCGGGAGATCGCCGGCGCCGACGCCGCGTTCCTCGACGCGGTGAAAGAACGGACCGTGCGTCACGCGTCGCAGCCCGTGTTGAACATCTCGGTTCGGGCCGCGCGGAAGCAGCCGACGGGCAAGGCGTGGGTGTGGGTGTCGAACGAACCCGGGACTGACATCGCGCCGTTGAAGGCGGTGACGCTCGCGCTCGCGCAGTTGGCGAAGGGCCCGACGACGCAGAGCTACGTGCCGAAGCGTCTTCGCTAGTTCGGAGGGATCCATGATCGAAACCTCCGTTGTCGGTTCGCCAGGCTGGTGGCTCGCTCGTCTCATGGGGAAGCTCGAGCGGAAACGGCCCGACTACCAGAACCTATGGGACTACTACACCGGCGACGCGATGATCGCGCCGCTCAACCCGTCCTCCGCGGTGCGGGAAGCGTTTCGGCGGCTGATGTACCTCTCGCGCACGAACTTCGCCGAGCTCGTCGTGGAAGCCGTGCGCGAGCGGATGAAGGTGACCGGATTCCGCACCGGCGCTGACTCCGACGATCTTGGCGACAAGGAAGCGTGGCGGATCTGGCAGGCGAACGAGCTCGACGCCGACTCGGGGATGCTGCACCGAGCGAAACTCGTGATGGGCGACGCGTACGCGATGATCGGCGGTGTTGACCCGGAGATCGGTGCCGCGGTGATCACGCCCGAAGATCCGCGCGAGGTCATCACCGAGCATGATTCGGTGCGGAAACGGAAGGTCATCGCTGCGCTGAAGGTGTTCTGCGACGACACCGTGGGGCTCGACAAGGCGATTCTGTTCCTGCCCGGCAAGGTCTACAAGGCAGCACGTCAGTCGAACGACGCGAACACCTACTCGCTCGGTGATCTCGGCGCGTGGGAGTGGATGCCGAACACTCCGGAGACGTGGCCTTCGCTGACGATCCCGGTGGTGCGGTTCCCGAACCGTGCCGACCTCTCCGGTTGCTCGAAGGGCGAGTTCGAGCCGCACCTTCCGATCCTCGACCGGATCAACTACGAGATCCTCCAACGGCTCGAGATCGCGACGATGCAGGCGTTCAAGCAGCGCGGCATCAAAGGCCTCCCGCAGATCGGTCCCGACGGCAAGGAGATCGACTACACCGACGTGTTCTCCGCGGACCCGGGCGCCCTTTGGCAGCTGCCCGCAACCGCGGACATCTGGGAGTCCGGCCAGGTCGACCTCTCCGGGATCCGGGACTCGATCCGCCACGACGTGCAAGACCTCGCCGCGGTCACCCGCACGCCGCTCTTCTACCTGACGCCCGACGCCGCGAACGGCAGCGCTGAAGGTGCATCGCTCGCGCGTGAAGGGCTCGTGTTCAAGACCGAGGATCGGCTCCTGGAGACCGGCGAGTCGTGGGAAGCGACCGAAGCGATCGCGTTCGACCTCGCCGGCGACAAGGAGCGCGCGAAGCGGACCGACATGGAAGTGATCTGGGCCTCGCCGGAGCGGTTCTCGCTCGCGGAACGGTTCGATGCTGCGGTGAAGGCGAGCGCGGCCGGGGTGCCGTGGCGGACGGTCATGGCGACGATCCTCCAGTACTCGCCGCAAGAGATCGCACGGATGGAAGAGGAACGTGGGCAAGACGTGCTGCTCGGCATCCCCGAGGGTCCGGTGCAGACGCGCGTCACGGAACAGGGGGTCGTGAATGGCACCCCTCCCGCCGCACCTCCGCCGCCCGCTAACCCTCCGGTTTCAGCAGGCACTTAGAACGATCGGCGCGCGCACCACACCGCAACTCGCACGCGCCTGGTCCTCGCTCGACAGCTACCGCGAACCCGACATCGCGATCTTCGCCGAGCAGACCGCACCCGCGTTGAACGCGGCGAAGTTCGCAGCAGTCCGACAGGCCGCCGGCTACTACACCCTCACCGCAGGAGTACGCGCCATCGGCGTGAAGGCCGCGACGATCGCGGTCGAGCCCGACACGCGAGCTCCGTTCATCGCTACCTGGCTTGCGTTGAAAAATGGCGACCCGATCGAAACCGCAGTCGAGCACGGAGCCTCACGACTCGACGCGCTCTCGACAGATTTCATTGTGAGCAGCGCTCGCCAAACCGGCGATGCAGTGATCGAAAAGTCCGGACTCAAGATCATCGGATGGGAGCGAATCCCCGACGATGACGCGTGTCCGTGGTGCGAGGAAGTCGCGCCGGGCTTCTACCACTCCGCCGAGAGCGCGGACTTTGGGCATTCGAACTGCGGATGCTCGGCAGAGCCCCTCTACATCTCTGACTGACGCGCGATGCGCGGTCACCAACCAAAGGAGCAGGCGCGATGCCTGACGCCCAAACGACCACGGACGCGACGTCCACTACCGACACGAACGCAACGGCAGCCACCACCGCGACCGACCAGACGGCCGAGCTCGGTGACGGCGGCCAGAAGGCACTCGCCGAAGAACGACGGCTCCGCAAGGAAGCCGAGAAGCAAGCCAAGGCCAACGCGACCGAACTTCAGAAGCTGCGCGACGCGAATCTGAACGAGGTCGACAAAGCCATCTTGGCTGCACGAGAAGAGGGCAAGACCGAAGCACTGCGCGAAGCAGGAATCGGCCGCGTAGAAGACGCCGTACGAGCCGCTGCCGGCGGCAGAAATGTCGACGTCGACGCACTCCTCGAGAGTCTCGACCCGACGAAGTTCCTTGATGATGCAGGCGGTCCGGACCGCGAGGCCATTCAGGCGTGGGTTGACCGGATCGCACCCGCCGCAGGGGAACGCGGCGACGGCTTCGGGGTCCCCGACCTCGCGCAAGGCACACGCACTCCAGCAAAGGGGCTCGGATCCGACGAGCTCACGAACGCACTCGCACGAATGGTTGGCGCTCGACGCTGACGGGACTTCCGTCGGCGGTACCGCCACGTCCTGAAACAAGGAGCACAACATGGCGATTACCGCCTCAACCCAACGATCCGATTTCTCGGGGTTTCTGCCCCGACACATCGCGGCGCCGTTCTTCGAGACCGCACGCCGTAACTCGGTGCTGATGCAACTCGCCCGCGAAGTGCCGCTGTCGATCAACGGCGAAGCGATCCCCGTCGTGACCGGCCGACCCACTGCGAACTGGGTCGCTGAAGGTGCGCAGAAGCCCGCCTCGCACGGGACCATGACGCTCGACACGATGGACCCGAAGAAGCTGGCGTGCATCGCGGTCGTGTCGCAGGAAGTCGTGCGTGCCGATCCCGGCAACTACGTCACGAACCTCCGCGACGACATCGGTGAGGCGTTCGCGATCGCGTTCGACCTCGCCGGTTTCCACAACCTGGGCGGCGACGGCACGGGCACCGGCCCGTTCTCGTCGTATATCGACCAGACCACGAAGTCGGCCGAGCTCGGCGCAACATCGCAGGCCAACGGTGGCCTGTACGTCGATCTCGTCGAAGGCATGGACGAGATCATCACGCAGCCCGATCTCGCCGGGACCCGCAAATACAAGGTGACCGGCTTCGCGTTCGACACGCAGATGGAGACCCGGTTCCGGCGTGCGGTCAGCACGACCGGTGAGCCGCTCTGGACGGATCTCCCGACGCAGACCGAACCCAGCGCGCTCACGCAGACGGGCACCACGATGGGTCGCCGGTCGTTCATGGGCGACGGTGTCGCGAACAGCACCGGCAAGATCCTCGGCTACGTCGGAGACTGGTCACAGGTCGTGTGGGGTCAGATCGGCGGGATCAACTACTCCCTGTCCGACCAGGCCACCGTCACGATCAACGGCTCGTTGGTCTCCCTGTGGGAGAACAACCTCGTCGCGATCCGGGCAGAGACCGAGTTCGGGTTCGTCGTGAACGACCCGAAGGCGTTCCTCCAGTACCGCAACGACTCCGGTAGCTGATCGGAGCCTTGGTCATGGCCGAGCCGCTCGCAACAGACAACGATGTTGCCGGGCGGCTCGGCCGCGACCTCACATCAGACGAACTCGCACGTATCGACACGCTCCTCGCGGACGTGTCCGCGGCAGTGCGCGCATACGCGGGACAGACGTTCACGCAAGAACAGACCACCGATCTTGTGACGATCCGCAACCGAGCGGTGCGGCTACCGCAGCAGCCCATCACTGACGTCGCGTCAGCAGTCGACCAGTTCGGTAACAATGTCCCGTTCATCTGGATTACGGGCGACACGATGATCGCGTTGGCGAGCTCGACGTGGGTGAACGCGTTCGAGTTGAACCTCTATCCGTGGACGCGGCTCTCGAAGGTCCGGGTGACCTATACGCACGGCTACGAGACCGTCCCTGACGACGTTGTCGCGGTCGTGTGCTCGGTTATCGGCCGCGCGCTGGGTGTGTCACCCACTCAGGGTGGCATCACGTCCGAGTCCATCACGAACTACTCGTACACGATCGGTTCTGCGGCAGCGCAGGGGCCATTCGGGCTGATGGCCGAAGAGAAATCGGTCCTCGACCGGTACCGCACCCTCGCGGGACCTGCCTGGATGCTTTGATCGTCATCATCATCCCGGTCTTACGCAGACCGTGGCGCGTGCAACCCCTCGTGGATTCGATCGAGGCGAATACCCTCGCCGAACACCGAACACTGTTCGTCGCGTCTCCAGGCGACGACGACGAGATCGCAGCGATCAATGACGTTGGCGCCGAATGGATCGAAACGCCGGAGCAGTACCCGTCGGGCGACTACGCCCGCAAGATCAACCTCGCCTACCGGGCGTCGTGGGAACCGCTCATGTTCCTCGGCGCCGACGATCTGTGCTTCCATCCCGACTGGTTCGAGAAGGCGTCCGCGAAGTTCGGCGGCGACATCGGAGTCGTCGGTACGAACGACCTCGGCAACCGGCGCGTCATGCAAGGCGTACATGCCACTCACTCGCTCGTGAGCCGCGAATACATCGACCGGCACGGCACGATCGACGAACCCCACAAGGTGCTCCACGAGGGCTACCAGCACAACTGGGTCGACACCGAGTTCGTTGGCACCGCGCAACATCGTGGCGCGTTCATCTCAGCCCGCGAGAGTGTCGTGGAACATCTACACCCTCACTGGAACGCGGACGTTCCTGTAGACAGCACTTACGAGCACGGCCTCTCCGGCTTTGAACGGGACCGCCGCTATTACCTCGGCAGACAGCACCTGTGGAACGGGAGGTGACGATGGACGTTACGGTCTGCATCGGTACCTTCGGCTCCAAGGAATGGGCCGACCTCGCCCACGAACGTGCCATCCCGTCCGTCGAACGTCAAGGCGTCACCTGGGTGCATCTGAACCGCGCGACGCTGCACGAAGCGCGCAACGAATGCCTCGACTACGTGACCACCGAGCACGTCTGTTTCCTCGACGCCGACGACGAGCTGGAGCCCCACTATTTCGAGCACATCGCCAAATCCGACGCTGACGTTCGTGTCCCATCCGTCAGGTACGTTCGCAACGGGTTCGATCAGGGTGTCCGGATGCCGACGATCGCCGGCCACACGCACGTCTGCGTCCCCGACTGCCTCGCTTACGGCAACTACTGCGTGATAGGTACTGTCGCCCCCACGCACCTCTTGCGCGAGGTTGGCGGGTTCCGCGACTTCGCGTGGTCGGAGGACTGGGATCTTTGGGTGCGCTGCTGGAAAGCCGGTGCGACGTTCGAGAACGTCGAACGCGCCGTGTACCGCGCGCACGTCCGTACCGACTCCCGCAACCGCGGCCAATCGCAGGACGCGAAGAACGCCGCGCATGCCGCGATCGCGGAAGCGAACGGCCTGCCGTGGCCGCTCCCGGTGAACCACCAAGCTCTGGTGGACGCGTGACGGTCACGCTCGTCGTGTTCACCGACGGCCGTGACCACATCTACGAGACACTCCCGTCAGCGGTCGCGAACCTCGACGGGCCGATCTCGCGTCGGATCATCTACGACGACACCGGCGATGCACTCAACCGCGCTCGCCTCGCGGACGCGTTCCCGACGTTCACGATCACGCATAGCCCCGATGGACGCCAAGGGTTCGGTGGCGCGATCCGATTCATGTGGCAATGGCTCGCCGCATCCGATACCAACACTTACGTCCTGCACCTCGAGGACGATTTCCTCTTCGACCGTGAAGTGAACCTCGCAGCGATATGCCAACTGCTCGACACGCATCCTTCACTCGTACAGGTCGTGTTGAAACGGCAGGCGTGGAGTGACGAGGAGATCGCAGCCGGTGGGGTCGTGCAACGCAACCCAGGCGCCTACGTGGAGCACGAGTGGGGCGATCACGCGTACCTGACACACCGCGAGTTCTGGAGCACGAACCCGTGCCTGTATCGGCGGACGCTCTGTGAGCGCGGCTGGCCCGACGATCCGTACAGCGAAGGGAAGTTCGGCGCGCTGATCCGTGATGAGTCAGTAGCGATGCCGTTCGCGTACTGGGGTGCCCGGAACGATCCGCCGCTTGTCACGCACGTCGGTGACCAACGCGCAGGCGTCGGTTACTGATGACCTTCGCGATCAAACCTGGCTACCAAGAAAACCCTGGGCCGGTCTACTTCCTCGATGACGTGACCTCGACGCGCGGGCTCGTGTTTCAACCGGACGTTTACACGCTCGCGGAGTTCCTGGCGGAGATCACCGGCGGCGAGATCATCGACGTGGGTTGCGGTTGGGGCGACAAGCTCGCCGGTATCCATGAACGGCACCCGTCGTGGGGGCTGCTCGGGATCGACTACGGCGACAACATCGCCCACTGCCGCGACGCGTACACCTGGGGGACGTGGATCGACGCCGACCTCGAAGAGATCGAACGGATAGACGCGCGTGGTGCGATCGTCGTCTGCTCCGATGTCGTAGAGCACCTCGTAGACCCCCGGCCGCTGCTCCACGCGCTGCGCGACTCGCAAGCGACCGCGATCATCCTCTCGACACCGGAACGCGACGTACAGCACGGCGCGCACCACAACGGCCCGTCACCGAACCTGTGTCACGTACGCGAGTGGAACGTTGCCGAGTTCCGCGAGTTCCTCACCGGCGAAGGGTTGAACGTGCGTCATCAGGGATTGACGCGCGGTCATGACCAGTCATGGATCATGCCGACACAGTTGGCGATCTGTACGTGACGGATGTCGCCGGGATCACGATGTGCCGGGACGAAGCGGACATCATCGGCCCGTTTCTCCGCAAGCTCGCCGCACAAGTCGACTTCATCGTGATCGCCGACAACAACAGCGTTGACGGCACACGCGACATCCTCGCCGATCTTGAACGTGAATTGCCCCTGACGGTCCTAGATGATCCAGAGGTCGGATACTTCCAATCCGCGAAGATGACTGACCTCGCGCACCGTGCAGCGTCGCTCGGTGCAACGTGGGTTGTTCCAGCCGATTGCGATGAAGTCTGGTATGCGCCCTTCCATCATCGGGTAGCCGACCTTCTTGAAGAGCTCGCGCCGCAGTGGTTCTGTGCCGCAGCCACGCTCTATGACCATGTAGCTACCGCGATCGACCCCGACGAACCGGACCCGTTGTCGCGTCTCGGGTGGCGCCGACGCGAACCGGCACCGTTGGTGAAGGTCGCATGCCGTGTCCGCGACGACCTGACGATCAACCAGGGAAACCACTCGGCCAGCTACGACGGCGGCGCGACGGTCTACACCGACCATCTCGTGATCCGGCACTTCCCGTATCGCAGCTCGGAGCAGATGATCCGCAAAGCATTGAACGGTGCGGAGGCGTACGCAGCGACCGACCTTCCCGAAGACCAGGGGGCGCACTGGCGGCAATACGGCCAACTCATCGCGCAAGAGGGCGAAGCGGCATTCACGGAGAACGTGTTCCGCAAGTGGTTCTGGTCGGCTGATCCGAACGCTGATCGATCGTTGCTCTTTGATCCGTGTCCCGTGTAAGCATCATCGTCCCGCGCGCCGGCGACTGCCCGCACCGCGAACGCGCATGGCAATGGGTACGCAGCCAGTACGAAGATTTCGAGGTCGTCGAAGGTTGGGGCGACGCTGACCGATGGGTGAAAGCCGAAGCTGTGGCGGATGCGCTCGACCGAGCGACAGGCGACATCCTCGTCCTGCACGATGCGGATGTGTGGTCCGATCACCTGCACGAAGCGATTGCCACGGTGGAGTCAGGTAAGCACCAGTGGGGATCGCCGCACTGGACAGTACGCAGGCTCACCGAGCAGGGAACGATGCTGTTCCTGGATGGTGAGCGCGAGTCAGCAGAGATCGAAGAGGATCATCACGCGGTACTCGGCGGCGGCATCGTTGTCGTGAGACGCGAGGCATACGAACAGGCACCGTTCGACCCGCGGTTTGTGGGTTGGGGTCAGGAAGATAAGGCCCTTGCGGCGGCGCTCAGGTCATTGTGCGGAGCGCCGTTCGTTGACCGTCAGCCGCTCTGGCATCTCTGGCATCCGCCACAACCGCGAATGAGCCGTCGGGATGGGTCGGAAGCTGGCGTCGCTCTCTGGCGACGCTACATAGCCGCTCGGGCATGGCCCGAGCGGATGCGCGAACTGATCGAGGAGGGCCGAGCATGCCTATCACCCGGTTCTTCACCACGCCTGTAACGATCATCGAACCCGGCAGTTCATCGGACGGCTACAGCGGAACCGCACCCGACTGGCAACATCCCGCGTCCCAACGGCACGTCAACGGATGGCTCACCCAAGTTTCAACCACGGAAGAAATCGGTGGCCGTGACGTGACCGTCACCTACGACGAGCTCACACTCCCCGCAGGGGACCCGATCACGTCGGCAGCCCGCGTGCAATACGCCACCGACTTGTTCGAGGTCGACGGCCGACCCCAACGGTCCCGTACTCCGGGCCAGTCGGATCATCACGTCATCGTCCGGTTGCGGCTCGCGACAGAGGTGACCGTATGACGGTGAAGTTCGTTCTCAACCGTGCTGGTGTACGCGAGTTGTTACGAGGCGCGCAGATGCAGGCCGAGGTAACACGCCGCGCTGAACATATTGCGGCCGCGGCGGGGCCTGGTCACGAAGTGGTTTCGTCGGTTGGTCGGAACCGGGCACGAGCAGAAGTCCGTACGACCACGATCGAAGCGAAGATCGCAGAAGCCGCCCACCAGAACCTCACCCGAGCGATCAGGGCCGGCGGCGAGTAAATGGAGACGATCGTCTTCCCCGACCCGGTAGAACTCGCGATCGACGCTCTCACGGCCGGCCTCGCCGAAGCGGGTGACGATGCTCGGGTCGGAGCGAAGATCCCCGCGGCATCCCGTTGGATCACGATCACGCTGATCGATACCGAAGTGCGCGACATCGTCGTGCAACGATCGATCTTGCGTGTCGCATGCCAGGTTGGTGATGGACCGACAGCGAAGAAGGACGCGCAAGCTCTCGCACAACTTGTGCGCGCGATTCTCGGCTCCATCCAGGGCACCCAACAGGCCGGTACCACGGTCTACAAAGTGACCGACGTACACCTCGCCGATGACCCGGACCAGATAACGGGCCTGAATCGCGTGACGTTCAACGTTGCGATCTCCCTGCGCGGTACCGCCGTCGTTCTCGGCGTCTCATAGCGCCTCTGTCTCGTTCTTCAGATTCTCCGTGACACATCTCGACGTGTCGCGGGTAAATCCGGCTGACCCGACCAGTAACACGTAAGGAGCCACCAACCATGGCGGCGAACACAGCAGCGAACGTCCTGGTCGGTGCGACCGGCCACGTCTACGGCGCCCCCTCGGGCACGTCTCTCCCCACCCACGAGATCGAAGGTCTCAACGCCTCGTTCGTGAACCTCGGCTACATCTCCGAGGCCGGTGTCGTACAGCACATCTCCGGCTCGGTCACCACGATCAAGGCGTGGGGCGGTGACGTGATCCGCAAGGTCCGCACCGAGCACGACCTCACCTTCGATGTCGTGATGATCGAAACGAACCCGACATCGCTCGGCACGTACTACGGGCCGCAGTCCGACGCCGCGACCGTCACGGAGATCAAGGCCAACAACGGGCTCCGTCAGTCGTGGGTCATCGATGTCGTAGACGGCACGAACCTCGTCCGGATCGTCATTCCCGACGGTGAAGTGCTCGAGACCGGCGACGTGACATACGCGACAGCGAACGCGATCTCGTACCCGATCACGATCTCCGCATACGCGGACGGTTCGGGCAACAAGGCGTACGTGTACGCGCACGACACGGGCGCTTCCTGATCGGTATGGGTGCGGCGGTGTCCCAGCCGGTCGCCGCCGCACCCGACCGTCCCCGTACCGGCTGAATGGAAAGGAACCGGCTGATGCCGTTCGATCTCGACGCGGTTCTCGTAGAACCGAAGAAGGCCGCGAAAACGAAGCAGTTCACGTTCACGTTTGACGGCGACGAATACACGCTCATCACTCCCGCCGACTCGATCAACCTCGACCTCCTCGCGCTCAACGCCGCGAACCGCGGCGACTATGTGAACGCGCTCATGCGGCTCATGAGTCCAGACGAATACGCGCGGATCGTCAGATCATCGAAGACATTCACAGGTGAAGCGATCCTGTCCCTCCTCGACGCCTACTACAAGCACACGGCGGCGATGGACACGGGGGAATCTGCGGCCTCGTCGAACTCGTCCAAGAGCACGGCGAGGCCATCGAAGCGGACCTCCAAGAGCACTACGGGATCGCGCTCGCGCACCTAGGAAGCGGCGAGCTCTCCTGGCGGAGGCTCAACGTCCTGGTCAACGGACTCGGGCAAGGAACACGGCTCTACCGTGCGATCACCGGCGACCACTGGACATCCACAGATCATCTTCTCGCGCTCGTCGCAGACCGCCTCGCGATCCTCGTGTGGCAGCCGACGAAAGATGGCGCGAACGGCAAGAACTTCCCGACGCCGTTACTTCGTCCAGGTCAAGAACCGGCCGCCACCACCGACGACCGAGACGGCAGACGATTCGGAAGCAAGGGCCTCACAACGGCCGATGTCGACGCGCTACTCGCGCGCATGCGCGATGGGGGTGATGACGTATCGCGATCGAACTCGGAACCGCTTACGTAAGTGTGGTGCCCTCCGCGCGAGGTATCGAAGCGAACCTCGCGAAAGAGCTCGGGTCAGTCTCGACAGTCGCCGCGGCGGAAGGCACGAAGGCCGGGACGGCGCTCGGGGGGAACGTAGCGAAAAGTCTTCAGACGACGTTGGGTAAGACGTCGAGTCTCGCGGCCGGTCTGGGTGTGCCGTTCGCGGCGCAACTGTCGACGATCAACTCGCGGTTTGACGTGTCGTCCGCGAAAGCAGACGGGTTCCGGCAGACGATCGAGAACGTCGGTAAAGCATCCCTGATCGCGGCCGGTGTTGGGCTCACGGCCATCGGGACCTCGGCCGTTCACGCGGCAGATCAGTTCGAGATTTCGCGCGCACGGCTCGAAACGGCGGTGAAGAACACGGGCGGCGATTTTGAGGACGCATCGAAGGGCGTTTCGACGCTCGATGATTCGTTCGTCAAGCTCGGGTTCAACACATCGGATACCGAGGATGCGCTGTCACGGTTGACCGTCGCGACAGGCAGCGTGTCCAAGGCGACACAACTCATGGCCGTCGCGGCCGACATCGCGCGGGCCCGGAACATTCCGTTGGTGCAATCGACGGATCTGCTCGCCAAGGCCGCGAACGGCAACTTTCTCGGGTTGCGGCGGCTCGGTATCGCGTCGAAGGACCAGATCGCGAGCTTCCATTCTCTTGCTGATGTGACCGATTTCCTCGCGAAGAAGTTCGGGGGTCAGGCCGCGGCATTCTCGGACACGTTCGCCGGGAAGATGGCCGCGCTGAAGGCGCAGGCTAACCAGCTCGAGGTGACGATCGGCACCGGGCTCATTCCGAGGATTCAGGGTCTCGCCGATCTGACGGTCCGTGGAGTCCAGGGATTCGAGTCATTCAACCGTTCTACCGACGGGACGGCCGGAAGGCTCGCGCTGATAGCGGCCGCGACACCTGCCGTCATCTTCGCTTTCACGAAGATCAAGGACGCGATTGTCGCTGCCACGGCTGCTGAAGGTGGCCTCAGCGTCGCGTCCACCGGTCTTGTTGGAGCGTTGGTGGGTGTCGCTGGTGGAGTCGCGTTGGGAGACAAGCTCAAGGAGAGTCTTGCCGGCGGCAAGGTGAATGTTGACGCGCTCACTGCTTCGTTCAAGCATCTGGCGGACTCGAATAAGCTGGACTCGAACGCGGTTGATCTACTCGGGACGAGTTTCGGGAAGTTGTCAGGCGATCTGACAACGATCCGAGGTAACACGCTCCAGAAGGGGTTCGGGTTCGCGGGGTCGGCGCAGCAGGCAGTGCGCGACATTGGCGCGACCAACGACGCCCTGAAGAAGTTGATTGTCACAGCGGGACCGACGGCTGCCTACAAGGCGTTCGCGCAACTTGCTGCGGGGCTCGAGCGGGCAGGGCAGAACTCCCGCGACATCGGCCAACAGTTCAGTCCCTTCCTCCATGCGCTACAGCAGGCCCAAGAAGACTCGGACAAGACGACCGGATCACTGGATCACACTGGTAATGCGGCACGCCAGGCTGGCGACGCGTTCGCGTATATGGGCGGTCAGATCAAGAGCGCCGCGGACGCCCTCGACACGATCAACGGCAAAGCGTTCAAGGGCATCCAGACCGGCATTGCGCGTGATACCGCCCAGACTGGCGTGCAGGACGCGATCGACGCGCTCAACAACCCGGACCCCGGATCTTCCGGCGGTGGTGGCGGTGGGGAAACCGCGACAGCGACCGCTCTCGACGCGATCCAGAAGAACCTCACGTTGCGCGACTCGCAACGTGGTGTGCAGCAGGCCGCACAGGGCGTCAAAGACGCGCAAGAGCAACTGACTCGCGCTCAGCAGGATCAGACGACCGCTACCCAGACACTCCGATCCGCGCAGGAGAACTACCGCCAGACCCTGCAAGGAGTGTCTCGGGACTCGAAGGCAGCGAAGGATGCTGCGGACGCGCTCGCGCAGGCACAGAACAACAAGGAAGGCGCGCAACTTTCCGTCGATGCCGCGAAACGCAACCTCGAGAAAGCGAAGAACGACAAGGGCCTCCTCGCGCTCGCGGTGAAGGACGCGCGCGACAAGCTCGCAGCCGACAAGGCCGGCGGATCTGGCAGCACACAGTTCGTCGAGACCCCGACCGGCAGCCAGCAGGTGTCCAGCACAGGCGGCGCGGACCCGGAGCAGATCCGCAAGGACCAGATCGCGCTCAACGACGCGATCATCGACCAGAAAGGCGCCGACGATACCGTCAAGCAGGCCGAGCTCGACCTGAAGAACGCGCGTCTCGCGGCGAAACAGTCGACGAAGGACGCGGCGGAAGCGCAACGGATCTACAACGGGACAATCAACGGGTTCCCGCCCGCGTCGCAGGAAGCGAAACAAGCGCAGGATCAGTTGACGCAGGCGCAGCGTGGTGCCGAAGACGCCGCGGACGGCGTACGGCACGCGCAGGATCAGTTGACGACTGCGGTGAACGCGACCGCCGACGCGAACCTCGCGTTGCTCCGCGCGCAAGCCGACGTTGACGGGAAACTTACAGCGTCGTCGGGTGCGTCCTCGGCGGGGAAGAAGCTCGATTCGTTGAAGACGCGTACGGACAACGCGACCACAGCGATCCTCAACCTCGCGGACGCGGCGGGGAAGGCGGACCTCGCGGCCGGGCACTCGTTCGGATATGCGATCTCCGACGAGATCGGGGTACTCCGTACGTACGCGGCGGCGAATCCGCTGTTGGCGCATGCGTTCGATGGTGCCCTCGCGGACTTGCAACATCAGTTCGACCTGTACCTGTCGCATCAGGCACCCCCGCCGTACATCGCGCCCGCAACGGTCGGGACAACGACCGGGCCAGGAGCGGGGAACATCCGGCGGCGTGCCGCTGGCGGTCCGGTGGACCCGCATCAGGCGTATCTGGTGAACGAGAACGGCGCCGAGCTGCTCATCATGGGCGACAAGGGCGGCACCGTCGTACCGAACCACTCGCTGCGGAACTCGCGGCCATGGGCCGGTGGTGGTGACACCTACAACATTTATGCGTCCGCGTTGGAAGCGCACAGGATCGGCCAGATTGTTGTCGAGTCCCTTCAGCATGTCACTGCGTCGAAGGGTGCGATCCGTAACGTCCGATTCGCCAACTGATGACGCGGCCGTTCACGCAACTCGACGCCGCGTTCAACTCCGGGACCGTCGACATCACATCGTTCGCGCGTGACGGCCTGACGGTCTCGCGAGGGAACACGCAGATCGTCACGAACGGGTTCGTCGCCGATCCGGGCACACTCGATTCGCCGCTCGACAACATCACACGTCGGTTCGACCCGAACTACGCGGCCGGACCGTACGGTGGGGGCGCGGATCTCGTTCCACGCGTCGGAATGGCCGCGTTCGCGAACTGGAACGCCACACCGTACGGGCTGCTCGTCGCGACGGCGGACGGCTGGCCGCAGTCGTTCCCTCTCGACGGGGCAGATCAGTCGGTCGCGCTGCAAGCGACAGACGCCACGAACATCTTCTCGAACGCAAGTCTGTATATCTCGCGGCCCGCGGAATACTCGGGTGCGCGGATTCAGGCGGTCGTGGATGCGGTCGGTTGGGCAGGTCCGACGTCGATCGCTCACGGGAACTGCATCATCGGGCCCCTCAACCTCGGTTCGGTGTCGGCATGGCCGCACATGGAAGACGTGACGAAGGCCGAATGGGGCGACCTGTATATCGCGAACGATGGGACGCTCACGTTCCGGTCCCGCGACCAGATCCTCTCCGAAACACGGTCGTCGGTGTCGCAAGCGACCTACGTGCAGAACGGTACTGACGGGTTCGCTTACTCGGGGATCACGCTCGGGTCGCCTCCTGTCGTGAACGACTGCACCATCACGCACAACGACACCGGCGACGAAGTGAACGCACAAGACGCTGACAGCATCGCCGCGTTCGGTGTCTGCTCCGCGAGTCTCTCGCTACCGATTCACACTCGGTCGCAGGCACAGCAGTACGCGGACTGGATGGTCACACGGTTCAAGACGCCGATCACCACGTTCGCGTCAGTGACGTTCACGCCAAGCAACGAGCCGGGCGACACGTTCGACACATGGACTGAGGTTCTCACCCGCGAGCTCTGCGACCTTGTGACCGTCAACCTCGATCCACTGATCCTCGACACGGATGGCATTACGCGTATCCCGAGCGGTGATCCGATCGTGCGTGACTGCTGGATACGTGGCATACAACCGAACTTCTCGCAAGAGCCGTACTCCGTGACGTTCTTCCTGCAAGACGCATCGTGGATCGCCGGGTTGTGGAAGTGGGACGTGTCGACATGGGACGGCCCCGACGTGTGGGCGTTGTGAGGAGGCAGCATGCCGGCTGATCGAACAGACCCGGCCGATGTTGGCTCCGGCGATACCGGATCGTCGTCGTGGATCAACGCGCTTCCGCGCGGGAAGATCGGCCGTGACGAACTCACTTCCGATTCTGCGGGTACGACTTCGACGGAAGTGATCCTTGAGGACACGATCGTCGTCTCGTCGGATGGCCGGGAGATCGACATCGACGCGTCGGTGTGTGTGCGTTCGGACATCGATGGTGGCGCGCAGGCCGCGATCATCTTCGATGGCGATCAGGTCGACCGGAAGAACAACGATTCGGTGAACGCGGGTAAGGACATCTCGTGGTCGTTGTTCGCGCAGGTGCAACCTGCCGCGGGCACATATGTGGTGCAGGTCATTACGGGTGTGTCGGGTACGGCGGGGAACACGGTGACGGCGAAGGCGAACGGTAAGACGGGTTCGCACGGGACGTGCAAGTTCCGCGTCGTGGATCAAGGGCCTGCGTTGTCCTGATGGGCGATCTTCCTGAGGATGTAGCGCGCCGCCTGAAGAAGCTCAGTCGGGGTGTAATGCCCGCGGGCGGTCACGGTGGTCGTGTGCTACGGAAAGCGTCCGACGCCGATTTTGATGTGGCGTGGCAGCCCGACAGTGGCGTCCCGTCGGGTGGTACGACCGGCCAGGTCCTCACGAAGACGGGCTACTCGGACGGTAACTACGACTGGCGTACACCCCCGACGATCCCGGCGGGTGGCACGACCGGCCAGGTGCTCACGAAGATCGACGCGACCGATTTCAACGCGGATTGGGAGACGCCCGCTTCTGGTAGTTCGGGCTTCCCAATAGGACCAGAAGACGACACAAACGCGACGCACGAAATCTCGACCGCGCTCGTCGGGACCGCTTCAGTCTTCGTCGCGAACTCGATCCTTGACGCCCACCCCGGGACGACGGGCGATTTGCAGATCGTCACCGGCACTTCGGGCGGTTCTGATTCGAGTGGCGTGTCCATCGACTCGACCGTCTACACGGGCGCGGACGCCAAGCTCACACTCGCGACGCAGGAGAGCGCAGCGCAGGGCGCGGAAGCGACCCTGATCGTGACGAATGATTCAGCAACCTCCGGATCGATAGAACTCGCGATACAGAACGGCGCGCACACTGCTAGCTGCACGATCGACCCGCCCGCGATCTTCTTGCCGAACCTCCCAACATCCGACCCAGGGAACACGGGTCAGCTGTGGAATGACTCTGGCACTGTCAAGGTCTCGCCGTAGGTAGATGTCTCGTCGTGTTGATGACGAGGACCGGGCCTACACGATGAGTGAAGCGGTGCAACTCGCGTTAGCTGATGTTGTGGCCCGCGACCGGACGCGTCGGAAGCTCCGCAAGTTCTTCGCCCGCGCGGATCGGATCAAACGTCAACCGGGTTGGCAGCCGTGGTGGGAACCACCGACCGTATGTCCGAAGGGTCATGTCGATCCGGATTGGCATTTCCCGGCTGGTGTGCGTCGTTGTGGTGTGTGTGAACGGGCGCGTAATCGCGGGTGGCGACAACGATCGTTGAAGGAGGGACCGCATGCCTGACGTGTTGCCGAACATGGAAGACGCGTTGGCGTGGGAAGTTGCGCAAGACGGCGATCTCTACATCATCCGCCGGCCGATCAGCTTCGACCACGCGTACAACGATCCGCAGGGCGAGGACTGCTCCGAGTTGCAGTTGCTCGCGTGCCGCCAGGCGTGCATCCTCGCGGGGAAGCCGCAGGACTGGCTGTTCCCGTACGACGTATCGAACACCGTGGGGATGTACCTGCATGCGCAAGCGCGCGGCTGGCTCGCATCCGTCCCGGCCGGTGTCGCGTTACGTGGCGCGATCATGCTCAAAGGTCGCGCCGGGGGTGCGGGTGCAGCAGGGCACACTGCAATGTCGGGCGGGAACGGCCAGCAGTTCGCCGCGCACTCCTCTCACCTCCCCGCGTCGCAGCAGGTCGGTTGGGCACCGATGTACGGCGGCAGCGACTACCAGGACTCGATCATCTTCCCGCCCGACATAGCGTTCTACCCGACCCGCGACACGATCCCGGTCGATCCGAAGGTGTTGCAGTGGCTTGCCAGCTTGGAGGAGTGGGCAGCGTCGTTCGATCATCCGCGCACGAAGGACGGCAAGTACGGGTACCTCCGACAGGGTGACACGAACCACCGTGTGACGGTGCTCGTGAACATGCTGATCCTCCGAGGGTTGCTCGACCCGTCGAAGAAGACGAACACCTACAACGGCAACGTCGTGCGCTCGGTTCGCAATGTGCAGCACTCGCTCCCGACACCGGTCAAGGGTGGTCGCCGTGCCGGTGCCGGTGTCGCCCACTGGCTCGTCAACCCGTCACCGAAGGCAGCGTGAACGCCTGCATGCCGGACAGAGCCCGCAGCGATGTACGTCGCCTGTTCTCCACTGATCAACGCGTCGAACTCCTCGAAGACGATCTCGATAAGAACGACGACGCGTTCGCCGCGCTCACCAAAGCCGTGAATCGACTGACGGGAGTCCTCGTGGGAGCGATCATCTCGTTCGCGTCGTCGGCAGTTGCGCTCGTCTACTCGATCGCGACACGACGATGACGCACCGTCTCGCACACTGGTTCGCACGTTCAGGCTGGTTCATTCTCCTGGTACTGATCGTCCTCACTCCGATCATCCTGACCGGCCTTTACATCACGCTCGCGAACCGGATCAGCGACACCGCGGCGGCGGCGGCGCATGGTGCGTGTGTCGGCCAGAACGAGGTGCGCCACGAGGTTGTCTCGTTCGTTGACGACACGATCACCCGCTCGACTCGCAGCCTCACCGCGACGCTCGCGAGCCCGAGTTCGAGTTCCGCGCAGAAAGCCGCGGCGACGAAGAACCTGTCGGAACTGCGCGACTTCTCTGACCGGATTCACGGAAGTCTCTCACCACGCAAATGCTGACCCAAGGAGTAATCCTGATGAACTTCGGCCGCTACACCAAGACCGTCACTGCGCTCGTTGGCGCAGGCATCGCGTTCGCGACGCTCGTCATCACCAGCGCACCCTCCGCGATCTCGAGCTCGGAGTGGCTGTCGGGTGCGATCGGTCTTGCGACCGCGCTCGGCGTCTACAGCCTGCCCAACAAGGGCTAGCCCGCGCGCTCGCGCACCTCGAAAGAAGGCGGCGGCCGGTGAAACGGCCGCGCTGAGAAAGGCGACGATGCCCACAATCCTTGATCTCGTCTGGAAGCCCAGCGCGGACGCGCCCACACTCCCGACCGACACCTACCCGGTGCTCGCTCCCGCGGTGTACCGCAACGACGGGTACTCGATCCACTTCACGCTCTCCGATGGTGACGACCCGTACGTGCCGGAAGGGACGTTGACCGCGCAGATCCGTAAGGCGCGACTCGCCGCGGGCGCAACCCCCGGCGAGCCGCTCGCGTCGTTCGACGTGACAGTCGGCGGCGATAACGGTAACGAGGTGACGCTCGACCTCGACGAGACGATCACCGAAGCGCTTCCCGATTCCGCGTATTGGGACTTGCAGGAGTCGTTCGTCGATGGGCCGCCGCGGACATGGTTCACGGGCCGCGTGAAGGCGTGGGGCGACATCACGCGTGACGAGGACGGCTCGTGAACGTCGACATCGAGGTGCAGGTCGGCACATCACCGACCGTCGATGTCGACGTGCAGATCGCACCGCCGACGTTCACCGTCGTGTCGGTGCTGCCTACGGGTCCGCGAGGACCGCGCGGCATCGGCATCCCCACCGGTGGCAACCCGGGCCAGTTCGTCGTCAAGACCGGCCCGGCTGACGGTGAGCTCGGCTTCATCGACCCCGACGCGGCGACGCAAGGCCCGACAGGTCCCACAGGACCAACAGGCGCAACCGGTCCGCAGGGAACCCCCGGCGCGGCGGGCGCTGCCGGTGCGACGGGTCACACTGGCCCGACCGGTGCTACTGGCCCCACGGGGGCGACTGGTTCACAAGGCATCCAGGGCTCGACGGGTGCCACGGGCGCTACGGGATCTCAAGGCGCGCAAGGTGTCGCGGGTCCTATTGGTGCGACGGGGCCGCAGGGTTCCGCGGGCACGAACGGTGCCACCGGTGCAACCGGGCCGACCGGAGCTACGGGCAGCGCGGGCGTTCAAGGCCCCACCGGCGCGACGGGAGCTACTGGCTCGCAAGGGTTGCAGGGCATAGCAGGTCCGACAGGTCCGACCGGGAGCACGGGCGCGACGGGCACGGCCGGTGCTCCCGGCTCGGCTGGCGCAACGGGTCCCACGGGACCAACGGGACCAACGGGCGCAACCGGATCGCAAGGTGTTCAAGGAGTCGCCGGCCCAACTGGACCTACCGGTGCGACGGGAAGTGCTGGCACTCCGGGTTCGGCCGGGGCAACCGGTCCGACAGGACCGACTGGCGCGACAGGGACCGCAGGTTCACCAGGCGCGGCCGGAGCAACTGGACCGACAGGTCCCACGGGTACCACGGGTAGCGCTGGAAGTAATGGCGCGCCCGGCGCGACAGGCCCCACCGGTGCTACTGGACCGCAGGGAATCGCGGGACCAACAGGAGCGACAGGCGCGACCGGTCCTGGTGGGTCGTCCACGGTCGATGTCACGCAGACCGCCCACGGCTTCTCATTCGGTGACGCGGTCAGGTACGACGGCTCCGAGTACGTGCACGCGCAAGCCGACTCAGCCGCGCACGCGGAGGTCATCGGCTTGGTCTCCGCGGTTACTGACGCGGATCACTTCACGCTCTCCACCGGTGGACGCATCGACGGATTCACCGGCGCGACCGCAGGCGAGGTCTACTTCCTCGACCCCGACAATGCGGGCCTGTTGACGTTGACGGAACCGACGACAGTCGGGCAGATATCGAAGCCGCTGCTCATCACAGACTCGACCACGAGCGGGTTTTTCGTGAACTTTCGTGGCGAAGTCATCGCGGATCTCGGTACAGGAGGAGGGGGAAGCTGGATCTACGGCGACGGTTCCGATGGCGAACTCATAGTTCCCGTGGCATCGCGCGACATCACCGACGCTGTGCTGACCGTCGGGTCTACGACGCTCACGTCGGACACCGCGGACTTCACCTCCGACGACCTGCACACGCTCGTCGACGTTTCCGTGAGCGACTTCCACCTTGCGGTGGGCACCATCGTCACGATCAACTCTCCAACGTCCGTCGAGCTGTCGCGCCCATCGGACGTGTCGACGAGCAGCGCGACCATCGGATCGAATCGCGTCCCGACCGGCTGGCGTTGGACCGACGTCACCGTCGTCGAAGGCGCAACCTTCACGATCTCCCCGCTCCTCTTCCCGATCACCGGCATCGCTGCCGACGCCTTCGGGGAGGACTGGAAAGTGCCCTCGGTGATGATGGTCGGAACGGACACCTTCACCATCAATGGCACGCTCGATCTTCACGGGCAGAGCGCGTCCGGCGCGACCCCCGGCGACGGTTCGTTTTTCGTAGGCGCAGCGGGAACGACTGGGGACGGAGCCCTCCCGGCAGTCCCCTACTCCGGCATGACTGCCGACGGACAATCCGGCGATGGCGACGGTCATCCCGGCACTTCAGTCGGAAAACTGAACTTCGAGGGAGCTCCGCTTCTTGACCCGGTACTCCTGCGCTCGTTCCGCGACGGACTCTGGCCGGGGACCCCAGGAGCGAGCGGCGGGGGTGATGGATCGCACGCAGGAGGCGCAGGCGGCAACGCAGGCACGAGCGCGCTCATCTGCTTCCGGCACATCGTGCATGGCCCATCGAATCTCTACGACCTGCGCGGCGGTGACGGCGGTGACGGCGACCCGGCCGGGAACTGCGGTGGTGGCGGCGGTGGTGGCGGCGTATGGTGGATGACCATCTCCGACGACCTCACCGGCGACGCGAATATCAGCGGCGCGGGTGGCGCGGGTGGTACGGGCTCGGGAACGGGTACCGATGGCCAGTCAGGCGAGGACGGTTTCGTGATCCACGTGCTGAACACCTGATGCGCGTGATGGGTCTCTCTATCTGGCAGCCCGCGCGCGGCCACGAAACTTCTGAAGGGTGGGAGATCCGATGACCGGTTCCGCGTTTCAAGCCGTCATCGGCGCCGACGGACCCACAGGACCGACCGGCGCGACCGGCGCGACGGGTGCTGATGGATCACCCGGCAGCGCTGGCGCGACTGGTCCCACTGGCCCGACAGGTGCAACGGGAAGTGCCGGGTCGCCAGGTAGCCCGGGAAGTGCTGGAGCAACAGGTCCGACGGGAGCTACCGGGCCTACGGGTTCGGCGGGAAGCAATGGCTCCAACGGCGCGACGGGACCCACGGGCGCAACGGGTCCCACAGGTGTCACTGGTCCGACAGGAACCACGGGAACCACGGGAGCGACCGGGCCAACGGGAGCAACCGGCGCGACTGGACCGAGCGCGCTCACCACGAAGGGCGACATCGCCACCTACGACACGGGCGTCGCGCGTCTTCCTGTCGGCACCAACGGTCAGGTACTCGTCCCCGACTCCGCGCAGGCGAAGGGGATCAAGTGGGCGAACCTCGGCGACCTCACCGAGATCGGATCACTGCAAGCGATTGCGCTTGTGCAAGCCGCGCAGATCGCAGCCGAACAGCGCGCGGACTCTGGTTACTACGTCGGCCAGGGCTGCGCGATCGGCGTCTCCGGAACGGCAGGGAAGCTCTCGATCACTGCGGGCACCGTGATCGTCGGGACTACCGATCTCGCGGTCGCGGCCGCGAGTGCAATCACCGGCACGGACAGTTCGCACGACGACATCACCGAACTCGCGGATGCAACCAATCCGAAGTGGGTCGTCGTTGAACTCGACAGCTCGGGCATCAGCTACAACCAGGGCACCGCAGCCGCGACGCCGGCAATCCCCGCGTTCACCGCGTCACGTGTTCCGCTCGCGCTGCTCTACATCCCCGCAGCGGCGACGAACTCGACCACGATCGATTCGCTCCTCACGACAGCGAACGGCAACGTCAAGCTCGTCAGCATCGCGGTCACGCGTCTCGGACCGACGGCCACCGGCTGGCAGTACGACCAGGACACATGGACGTACGAGGGTGGCGGCATGGCCGGCTGGCTGTTCTCAACAACCAACAACCCCACCACGTATCTCCCGCCCGGCACGAAGGTGTCGTTCAACGATGGCTCCGTGAAGTACGGGGTCGTCGCGCACTCGTCGTTCTCACCTGCGACACCGCTCACGTCGGTGTCGAGTTCGTCAACGCCATCATCGGATAGCAAGCTCAACAAGACGGCGCACGGCCTGAATAACGGCGACGTGGTGACCCTCTCCGGCGTCTCGGGAACGACTGGCATCGCGAACAGCACGAACTACTACGTGGTGACGGTTACCGCGAACGCGTTTCAGCTCTCCAACACCTTGCGCGGAGCGGCGATCACCCTCGGGGGAACCCAAGACACTGGCATCACGGTTACCGGCGTGAAGGCTGTCACGCTGATTCCGAACGCGACGTACACGATGTCGAACGCGACACTCGTCCGACCGCGCTTCTCCTACCAGGACAACCCGCAAGCTGGAAGCTTCGACTGGATCTTCACGTGGACCCCCACGCTGTCGGGATGGAGTGCAGCACCGACCGGGAACTTCTACCGGTTCTCGACGAGCGGCACGAAGATCACCCTGTTCATAGCGCAGGGCACCGGCGGCGCGGGAACGAGCAACAACGCAACGCACACCGCGTCCCTGCCCGTTAACCCGAAGTTGCTCTCGTTCATGCTCTGGATGAACCCGTGCTACGCGATCGACAACGGCACCAACCAGACCGGACTCCTACGCATCGCGTCCGGCGCCACGGTTATCGGCCTGAACGGCATCATCGCTTCCGCGAACAACACAAGCTCGGGGAGCAGCGCGATCCTTGGCGGCCAGATCACCTACGAGTTCGCATGACGATCCAACAGCTCGCGCTCGTCGGCGACTCGCAGACCGAGGGCACCTACCTCGACTACGCGTACTCGCGCAGCGGGCAAGGTTCATGGTTCGAGCTGCTTCGCGATCGCCTCGCGAACGTCGCGGGCATTGGTCCTCTCATCAGCTCCGGCTTCCGTGGCGTGGGTCTCGGTCTCGCCGGATCGGTCGAGTGGAGCTTCACATCGGGTGCTGATGTCTGGACCGCGATCACGAGCGCGAGCGCGTTCGACAAATGCCCGTACGGCATCGCCCGCTACGCATTCGGCGCATCGAAGATCGCGACCTACACGATCCCGAACCGCCAGCGCGCCAACATCGGCTTCGCGCTCTACTACGTCGACCTCGGTGTCGGCGGGAACTGGCAGTACCGCATCGACGGCGGCACCTGGACGAACATGGGTCAGACGCTCGCCCACAACGACGCGCTCTGCAAGTTCTACGTCTCCACCCCCGTCACCTCGACCGTGGACATCCGAGCGTCGTCGGATGCTACGACGGGCGTGAACTGCGTACCCGCCGGGATCGAGCTGTTCTACGCGAGCCCGTCGTCGACGCAAGGGCTGATCGTCCACAACATCGCGCTCGACGGCCTCGCGCTGCACGAACTCGCACTTTCGGGCTCCGGTGATCGGATGGCCTGGTTCGACTCGGTAACGCAACGAGGATCGAACACGATCACGAACACGCCCGCCGCGGGCATGGTCGTGATGCAGATGACGAACGACTGCCACGTGATAAACAACGCGGCGACGTACGCGGCCGATCTCACTACGGTTCGGAACCGGCTCGCACCGATCGGCCCGCTCCTCGTGATGAACCCGTGGGAGTACTTCTCGGAGTCATCCCAGCAAGCCACCTATCGAGCGCAGACGAAGACGACGTGCGCTGGCTTCTCACCCGCTGTGCCCGTGTTCGATCTCTACGACGCGTGGTCATCGAACGGCATCACGGGCTACGCGGCGGCAGCAGCCGCCGGGCTCATGGGTGACAGCACGCACGACTCTCAACTCGGTCACTTCGACGTCGCCAACCGCGTCCTCTGGCAGATCCGCAACCGCTTCTTCCCATCATTCGCGAGCGCAGGCTCATCGGCGCCGGTCGTCGGGAAGCGCGCGACCCCCGCGTACTCGGGCAAGCTCGCGAACGTCGCGTACGCAGGCGCGCCGATCTCGTTGGTGCCGGTCTGATGCGCATCGGCATCTACGCCAGCATGCGCAACGAGGAAGCGAACCTCGACGCCTGGCTCGCATGCACCGAAGACGCAGACTTGGTGGTGTTGAACGACACCGGCTCATCGGACCACTCGATGAAGATGGCCCAACGCCGCGCACTCCGCGACGCACGCCTCTCTGTATCGCAGCTCCCGGTCGAGCCGATGCAGCTGTCCAACGCGCTCAACATCGCGCTCGCCCAACTCCCCGAAGACGTCGACCTCGCGATCCGCCTCGACCTCGACGAACGCCTCCAACCCGGCTGGCGCGACGCGATCGAAGCAGCGTGGGCCGCGCGCACGACCGACCTCCCGCTCCTCGCCCCGGTCTGGTTCGACCACGGCGGCGACCCCTACCTCCACACCCGCGTCCACTCCCGTCACGGGTTCCGGTGGACCGAACCCGTCCACGAGGTCCTCGTCACCCTCGACGGCCGCTCAGCACACGTGAACGGCGACGTCGACTACCTCGAACGCATCGTCGCCGACACCACGATCGAGCATCACCAGGACTTCACGAAGGACCGCTCTCAAGTCCTCGGCGAACTCCAAGCCGCGCACGACGCGGATCCGATGAATCCTCGTTGGCTGCACTATCTCGGACGCGAGTACACGTACCGCGCCGACTGGAACCACGCGATCCCACTCCTGCGCGCGCACACGGAGAGCTTCGACTTCCCCGAGCAGCGCGCCGAGTCGTGGATCCTCTTGGGCGACGCCTACCGCGCGCTCATGCCCGCCGAAGATGTCCCACCCCGCCCGTACCGTGAAGCAACCACCGTCGCCCCATCACGACGCGAAGGATGGGTGCGGCTCGCGGAACTCTGCATGGAGCAAGGCCACTGGTCCGAGTGCCTCGACGCAGCCGAGGCCGCGCTGAGCATCACCGAACGCGACTGGTACCTCAACCACTCGTGGGCCTGGGGCGCGCTCCCGCACCACCTCGCAGCCATCGCAGCCTGGGAACTCGGCCGTCCCGAAGAAGCCGCCTACTACGGCGCGCAAGCCGCGGAACTCGAGCCCACCAACGCGCTCTACCGCTCGAACCTCTCCTGGTACCGCGGAGCCGCCGCGGCCTGACATCGCGGGTGGAGTAGAACCCAACAGCGTCGAACGCCCCGGCCCTCGCGGCCGGGGCTTCTTCGCGTTCAGGAACAGTCGCTCGAGCTGCTCTTGATCCAGTTGGCGTCGACCCACACTGCATCGCCTGTGCTCTGAACCCGCACCTGCCGTTCCCCTCCGAACGCGGTGTCGATCAGGATGGCCGGCGCACACGCAGGCACCATCACGACGACACCTGACGCGGCGAGGTCGCGCAGGCCCACGTTGTCGTTCGCGGCTCCTGCCTTCGCGATCTGATCGAAGTCGGAGCGTGTCACGCCCGCGGGTGTAGGACCGCCGCCCGAGTCGACATAGACCGTGCCCCCGAGCTTCTGCGTGGCCGTGCTCGAGCAGCCCGCCGTCATGGCAAGGGCCGCCCCGATGAGCAGTACCGCCCCGATTCGCTTCATGGTTCCTCCGCGAGTTTGGTGGCAGGAATGGTGGCACAAATATTGAGAATGCGCGCAATGACTCTGAGGTCATGCGATATGAACCCGCCCGTAGCCTGGGTTTGCACCAAAGTCGAGAGCCCTCGCAACCGTAAGCACGGATTATGAGTCCCCTGCTCTGACCACTGAGCTACCGGCCCCAGTCTGGGTTGTGGGCGACTCCACGCCTCGATTGGTGGCGCGATTGGTGGCGCGCGGTCCCAACTGGCGTGTAGAACGACCGCATGACGGGCCACATCGTCAAGCGCGGCGACGCCTACCGAGTCACTGTCGACCTGGGCAAAGACCCCATCACGGGCAAACGATCCCGTGCCTCGGGCACCGCCCGAACCAAGCGTGAGGCCATCCGACTGGGCGAATCCCTTGCTCGAGCGTCGCGGCCCGGAGACCGCTCGCGCACCGTCGGCTATCTGCTTGACGAGTGGCTCGCGTTTCGCAAGGAAGACTGGTCCCCCTCGACCTACATCGGCGCCAAGAGCAAGGTCGAGACCTGGCTGAAACCCAACCTCGGCGAACTGCCCCTTCGCCAGCTGACTCCCGATCGCATCGACGGCCTCTACCGGCGGATGCGCACGGAGCCGAACGGCCGCGGCGCGAAGCTCTCGGGCGCGTCGGTGCGCCGCACCCACGCCGCCCTCAGCGCCGCCTGCGAGCAAGCGGTCAAGTGGGGCTGGCTCGCTGCCAATCCGTGCAAGCGCGCGTCGCCCGGCAAGGCCCGCCGGCCAACGGTGAATCCCCCGTCGTTCGACGAGGTCCGGAGGATCGTCGAGCACGGCATCCCCGAGCTCGGCCCCGTCGTCGCGCTCGCGCTCGCTACTGGCGCGCGCCGCGGGGAGCTCTGCGGGATCCAGTGGGGCGACATCGACTTCGAAGCCGCAACGATCACGATCCGACGCTCCGTTGTGCAGCTGAAAGGCGGCACCGAAACGATCGAGGATCAACGCAAGAGCCCCGTGCGCACCGTGAGCATTCCCGAAGAGACCGTCGCGATGCTGCGCGAGCGCTACGCCGAGCAGGCAGCGTTCGCGAAGTCTGAGAAGGCCGCGCTCCTCCCGACTGCATACGTGCTCGGCGAGATGCCCGGTCAGGTCAACCCGCTCTACCCCGAGCGGGTGACGGGCCGTTGGCGCGACGCCGCGAAGGCGGCCGGGAGTACCGCGCGGTTTCACGACATCCGACACGCACACCTCACGAAGCTGCTCGCCGCGGGCATTCCCGTTGGACACGTCGGTCGTCGCGCCGGTCACGCCGATGGAGGTCGCGTGCTGATGTCGGTGTACTCGCACGCGGTCGCGGAGCTCGACCGGCAGAGCGCGGATGTCGTCGGCGCCGCACTGCAACGCGAGGCGTGATTGCATCGCGCAGTCAACACGTGTTGCGCGGACAGGTAGAAGAATTCCCTGATTTCGCACAGGTTCGTTACGCCTGTTGCGCGTGCGCGCGTAGGCGCATCTTGCGCAAAATGATCGTCTAGCCAAGGTCAACTCTTCTCGCTACGTTCCCTAGCCCGAGGGGCTAGCTACTGCTCGGTAGGGCTGTCTCACCCAGTCCGTACGTTTGGGTGCCGACACGGGGACGGGGAGCAGGGATGGAAGACGAAGGGGTCGATGAACGGCTCACGCGGATCGAGCAGCGCCTCGAGCGCATCCTGGAGGTCATCCGCCGGCGATCCCAAGGGCCTCTTCGATCTGATCCAGACGTCCCTCAATTGCGTCGAGACGCTGAGGCGTCGTGAGGCGACGACTCCGGTGCACCATCAGCGCGATCTCGTTCTCGCTGATATCGAGGAATTCCATGAGCGCGGGGTAGTTCGCCGGGCTCGGTAGTGACGTGCCGTTGAGCCAGCGGCCGACCTGCGATTGCGCGACGCCGAGTTCGGCAGCCGCGTCGTCTTGGGTCATCTCCTCCCCCATGCGCCTGCGAAGCGCGTCTGCGAGCGACATGGGGGGATCGTTTCGTTTGCGCGCCATCACAGTCCAGCCGATCGTATGCGTTTCACGCATACATGAAACTACGGCACGGTGATTCTTGGCCTATGCGCTTGACATGCGCATAGCGCCATGCGCATACTGTCCGCATGGCTTCCGACGAGCTCCTGCGGGCCTGGGGCGAGAACATCCGCAGCCAGCGCGCGCTCTTCACGCCGGACGGCACACCCCGCGCGAGCGGCGCTGACCCGGTGATGACGCAAGCGCAGCTGGGCGAACTGCTCGACCCGCCAGTTGGGCAATCGACGGTGGCGCGTTGGGAAGCGGGACTCATGGAGCCGCGCCGGATCTACAAGGCGCAACTCGCCCGCGTGCTCGTGCTCGACGTGCGCATGCTCTTCCCCCTCACGCGGAGCGTCGCATGACCAACGAACCGCTGGTCCTCTCCGTTCAGGAGCTCGCCGACAGCTTCGGCGTCTCGATACACGTCATCTACCGCGACATCAAGGCCGGGAACATCCCCGCTCGGAAGATCGGCGGGAAGCTCGTCATCTCCCGTGCCTGGCGCGATCGCTTCGTCGCTTCTCTTGACCCTGAGTCTCAGGCAGTGGCGGTGGCAAGTTGAGCGCGACTCGCGATTACACGAGGGGCGAAGAGGCCATCTACTCCTGGCTCCGCGACCGCGTGCCGCGTGCGGGTGCAACTCGTATCGATGTCGGCGAGTTGTGGGGCCGGACGATTCCCGAGTGGGAGTCCGCACTCGACCAGCTCATTCGCGACGGGTGGATCGTAGAAGTCCGCGTTCCTGGCGGTTCTCGCCTCAAGGCCCTCTCATGACCGCCCCTGCGGTGACTTGCGTGCAGTCCATCCCCACTGGATTGCACGCGGTCACCGGAGCGACGGATCGCGCGTTGGCTGGCCCCTCCGCGCGGTCTGTCGCTCTCTCACTCGTACAAGGAGATGCCCGATGAATCAGAGCCTTGCCGGTGAGTTCGCGTCGATGGTCGCGTTACTCGCGGTGTTCTTCGTCCCCGTCGCGATCGCGGTCGCGCGCGACTCCCGTAGGCGCGTCCGGTGACCGCGCTCATCATCTTCGGTGCGGTGCTCACGGTGCTGCTCGCACTCGCGATCGTCACCCATCACGACCACCACAAGCACGGATGGCACGCATGATCGAACACAGCGACCGCGTACACGAGGCCACATTCACCGTCGGGAAGCTTTTCGACGTCGGCGTGACCGGCTGGTACTCGCCCGCCGAGCACGGCTTCGACGCCCACCCGTCGGTCGCGTTGCGGTTCGATCAGACGATCGGCCTGCATTTCTCGACTGCGCTGGCGCCAGCGGATGCACGTCATCTCGCTGAGGCGCTGATCGCTGCGGCCGACGCAGTCGAGGCAGCACACGCGCTCACCTAGTTCGCCCAATCGTTCTCATTCCCCGAAGGAGCAATCTATGGACGGCAACAAGTGCGGATCATTGAAGCGTCTCACCGTCGCGGAGATCGGCGCGTGAACCGCCAGCGCGCGCTTCTCGCCTACTCACTCGCTCTCGCGGTCGCGCTCGCGTTCATGCGCGCCGCAACACAGACCCCCCAGGACCTCGAGGTTGTCGTCGACGCGTCGGCACCTTCTCGGACAACGTCGCCTCAGTTCGACAACCTCTAGTTCCAGACGATGCCCCGGTGCCTTTGTGCCGGGGCATCGCTCTACTCCTCATAGTTACGCCGACGTAGTTCCAGAGGTGAAAGTAATGAAGCTCATCGACAAGGTTGGGAAGGCAGTCGAACGCTTCTTCGACTGGCTCGGTCTCACCTCACCCGATGCCGAGAACGCGTACGCAGATGCACTGATCGCGCCGTACGACGCGAAGCAGTGGCCGACGTGCAAGCCGCGCATCGGGGAGACGTTCGAGCGGTACCGCGCGCGAGCACGGCAGTCGCAGGAACGCGCGCTGCTCGAAGAGATATGGCGCGTCACCGCGACACCCGACGAGACGGGCGTGTGGAAGACCAACGTCGATTCGATCACCCGTGCGCGTGACTCGCTGCTCAACACCCCTGGGTGGCCTGCATGAGCACCACGGAAGAGGCCGCCGACGCGGCGATCGTCGCGTTGCGTCATCTCGTGGAGGAGCTCCGCGGTCACATCGAGTTCGTGGAAGCCGAAAACGCGCGCCTGCTCGCCGAGGTTCGCATGATGCGAGAGAGGTTGTCGTATGGGTGATGTCCCGCGTGACCGATGGGGCCGGTACCTCATCACGAACGGGAAGGGTTCCGCGAAGCCGTACACGCGTGCGACAACCGTGTCCTCGACGTTGTCGGACAGCTTCGGGCTCACGAAGTGGAAGATGCGCACCCTCGCGCTCGGGCTCGCGCAACGCGACGACATCTACGCACGCATCGCAGCGTCTGAACCCGAAGACAAGAAGGGCCTCGACAAGCTCTGCGAAGACGCGCTCGAGGCGGGACGATCATCCGCGGGTGCGAACTACGGGACCGCGCTGCACGAAGCGGTTGCACGCCTGAACCGTGGTGAGGAAGTGACGATGCCGGCGCCGTGGCAAGCCGACCTTGACGCCTACCAGCAACTCGTCGCCGACAGTGGCCTCACCGTGCACCCCGAGTACGTCGAACAGATATGTGTCCTCGACGACGTGAAAGTTGCCGGCACGTTCGACCTTCTCGTCACGTTGCCGGATGGGTCGCTCGCGGTCGCGGACTTGAAGACGGGTCAGTCGCTCGATTTCTCGTGGCATGAGATCGCGATCCAGCTCGCGTTGTACGCGCACGCCGTCGACATCTTCAATCCCGAGTACGGGTTCCGGAAACCGATGCCGACCGTACGCACCGACCGTGCGCTCGTGATCCATCTCCCGGCCGGGAAAAACGTCTGCTCCCTTCACACTGTCGACATCGAACAGGGATGGGAAGCAGCGCAGCTTGCGCTCGCGGTCCGCGAGTGGCGCACCCGCAAGCGAATCACCGCGCCGTTCACCCACCACGGTCCGACGATCGCACCCGACGTACGACGCGAGCAGTTGAAGCGTCGCGTCGAGCAGTTGCGCGACCTCGGCCATCTCGACGCGCTCGCGGAGCGTTGGCCGGCTGGTGTCCCTGGGTTCAAGTCGGATCATCAGCACACCGTCGACGAGCTCGTTGCGCTCGAAGCACTCGTGTCGCAACTCGAGGTGCTCGTCGGCGCGCCCTTCTAGACGAAAAGCACTTCCCCAACACGAAGAGGAGAGTTTCCATGTCGATCTGGGATGAGTTCCGTCAAGCCGACGACCGGTTCAAGTTCGAGACCCCCGGTGACGCGATCGCCGGCACAATCACCGGGCTGCGCGTCGCGACGATGCCCGACAACACGCGTATCCCGCAGTTGACGATCAAGCGGGACGACGGCACCGAATCGTCGGTGCTGGCGTCGCAGTCGCAGCTGCAACGCAAGCTCGCGGCGCTCGACCCGCAGGCCGGTCAGCGGATCGCGATCTCTTTCACGCACGTCGAGCAGTTGCAGGGCGGGAAGACGATGAAGCACTTCGACATCGCGCTCAAGCCCGCCGACGCGTCGACGCCGCAACCGGCAGCCGCGAACGCGGGTGCGCCGTCGACATCGGCTGCGGATCTGATCTAGCGGCGCAGAGAGGGCGCCCTGGACGGCGTACCGCAGATCGTTCCTGCGGCAGGGCACGTGATGACCGACAACCGAACAGTGCTCGACGAAGCACACTTCTACGCCGCACGCGGCTGGCGCGTCGTACCAATCCTCCCCGGCCAAAAACGTCCCGCGCTCGACGCATGGGTAGAACGCGCCACAACCGACCACGTCCTCATCGACGACTGGTGGCGCGCACACCCCGATCACGGTGTCGGCATCGTCACCGGCGAACAATCCGGCCTGTTCGTCCTCGACATCGACCCCGAACACGGCGGCGACGACACACTCGCAGACCTCGAACACACCCACGGCCCACTCGCCGACACCATCGAAACGATCACCGGCAGCGGCGGCCGCCACATCCTCTTCACATGGCCCGGATGGAACCCCGGCACCAACGCCGGCCAGTTAGGCCCCGGCCTCGACCTCCGCGCCGAAGGCGGCCAGATCGTCGCACCCCCCACCATCCACCCCAACGGCCGCCCCTACATGTGGGAGCTCGCACACGACCCCCACGACGGCCTCGCCGTCGCCGCCGCACCCGACTGGCTCCTCGAGCTCCTGAAACCGCTCGCCGCTGTCACACCCCGACGCGACATCGCGGCGTACACCGGCGACCCGCGTCCCGGTGACCGATTCGCTGCGAACGTCACCTGGCCCGAGCTCCTCGAACGCGACGGCGCCCAATGCGTCGACCGTCGCACCGACCGCAAAACGAACAGCGACTACGAGCTCTGGACCCGGCCCGGGAAGAACGCACGCGACGGCGCGTCAGCGTCGCTCTACTACGGCGGCACCGACCTCCTCAAGGTCTTCACGACGAACTGGCCGGGCCTCACCGAAGGGCAGACCTACACCCGGTTCGGATACCTCACCGCGACCCGCTACCACGGCGACCACCGTGCAGCAGCACGCGCACTCGCCGACGTCGAAGGCGACCAGACACGCGTCGCCACATGGATCGCGGGACTGCCCGACATCGAAACCGCTGTCACCGCGCCCGCCGAGAACGTCGAGGACGTGGACGCGCTCCCGACACCGATCGTGTGGTCCGAGTTCTGGCAGCGCGACACCACACCCAACGAATGGCTCTGCGAGCCGTTCCTGCCCGCCGGCCGACAAGTCGCGTTCTACGCGCCCGCGAAGCTCGGCAAAAGCCTCCTCGCGTTCGAGGTCGCCGCCGCGCTCGCAACCGGCCAACCCGTACTCGGCCGGCCCGCCAGCGACCCCATCCCCGTCATGTACGTCGACCTCGAGATGACACCCGACGACGTCGAAGAACGCCTCGACGCGATGGGCTACGGACCCGAGAGCGACCTCGACCGCCTGCACTACTACTCGCTGCCATTCTTCGGACCACTCGACGAAGCCGCCGGCGCCAACGGCGTGATGAAACGTGCGCTCCAACACGAAGCACGCCTCGTCGTCATCGACACGATGGCCCGCGCCGTCGCCGGCGAAGAGAACAGCGCCGACACCTACCGCGCGTTCTACCGACACCTCGGCATGAGTCTCAAAGCCGCCGGGATCGCGCTCCTCCGCATCGACGACACCGGCAAGGACATCAGCCGCGGCCAACGTGGCTCGAGCGAGAAGGTCGGTGACGTCGACCTCGTGTGGCGTCTCGCGTCCGTTGACCGTGACGCCGGCCTCTTCGACGTGATCGCCACCC
>Ga0134126_10000701_pt1 | contig 42086 bp, 65 predicted proteins | sample KB31752_FD_96881 | JGI IMG/M metagenome (GOLD analysis project Ga0134126, IMG submission 96881) | Terrestrial soil microbial communities with excess Nitrogen fertilizer from Kellogg Biological Station, Michigan, USA - KB3-175-2 | ecosystem: Environmental > Terrestrial > Soil > Unclassified ...
CATTGCTGCCCATCCAGGAACATTTGATTGCGTTCCCAGTTACGACCAAGCTGTGTTTTCACCACAGAATCGTTGCGGTAGAACTTTTCAATATAGGACGCAAGCTGATCCGGATCTTCCACCTCGGAAAGATCAAGATTGAGTGCGCTGCTAGCTGCTGTGCTGCTTTCCATTTATTTAATAATTTCCGCTCAAGAGCAGGGCGGCTTCAGTGTTAATAGCTTCTTGTTTAGGGTCGCGCGGTATTTGATCTTGGCGGCCTTCGAGCACTGCATCGGCTTCGATTTGACTGTCGGTGGAGAGCTTTCCTGGCTGCACCATGCGGCGGAGAAAAGATACCTCGTCCTTGAGGTGCGCGATGTGCGCGTCTTTGGCCTGGAGGATGGCCTGGTGCGCTCGCGTAGAAATGAACATGCTTAAACAGGCTCCTTCATGCTGCCTGTGGCTTTGCGGAAACTGTTCTGCACCTTCTTGGCAGAGGAGGGGGCATCGTCGCCGTCAAGATTTTGCTGATCGGGGTCAGCGTCTTCGTTGGGATCAGCAGGAGCTGCTTTTTTGGCAGGCTTCTTTCCAGCGCCGCCGTTGAGAAGGTCTTGCACCATGCCCGCAATGGCGTTGAGTTTGTCCATCATAAATTATCGACCTATGATAATGGCTGTGCCGAACGCGTTGCCGAGTGGGTCTTTAAATGCCAACGTGGCTACGTTTGTGGCGTAGGTGGGAGCTGCGGTATAAACCAGACCGCCATCCAGAATGACATGGAACACGTCAGTAAGACGGTCGGCGGTAATGGTGCCGGAAGTGTCACCAGATGCGGCGGTGAACTTAACAATTTGAATCTTTACAGGTCCGATAGAAAAAGAACGCGGCTCCGATACGGAGTCAGTAGTAGCAAATGCCATATTTTCCTCTTGTGGTATTTCCCGTCACTTGAGCGGGGAGCAGATGCCTGGCCTAGGTCCAGGCTGTACTCATTAGGGCTTTCAACATGAATGATCCCTCTATATAAGGGGGAAAAGTTCTACAACTAGTTAGCCGCCGAAGGGATCGCTGCTCTTTCGCCCCTTCTTAAGTTCTTGTAATTCATTGTAAAGCATACGCTCTGAGGAGCCATGTTTGAGGTGGGCAATGGGGTCAAGCTTTTTAGTGACAGGCTCGGGGCATGTCATAATCATATATCTCAAACTGTCCATCAAATGGTCATTTACCTTCACAGGCTCTTCCCGCTCATTGAATTTACCCTGCAAACCTGCGGGGCGCTCGGCCCAGCGATATTGGGTTATTTCATCAAGCAAGTTCACACAGGTGTCGAAAACATACAGGCGCGGCTTCCCGCGAGCATCAGGCTTTAGATAGGCCTTCACACGCTCTATGCCGGTCTGTACGCTCTTCTGAGCCTCCAGCATGGGAAAACCGCTGGGGAGGTGGCGCAGGTAAATATCCCAGTTGTTCAGGCCGTTGCGCACTTGTTTAGCTGCGGGGTCCATGCGCATCTGCTCCACTTTGCGCCCTCTTAGCTTGGAGTAGGCACTAGGAAGGTGCTGCATATTCACCACCTTACCTGTTCGGCATATTTCCTCTATGAGCCACTCTTTCTGGTAAAACTCATCCCACACGTAGACATCGCCCTCTGGGCTTATCGCGGCGTATATCCAAGCAGCGGCGTTGCGGTAGCCATCGTCAGCGCCGATGCGTATGGTCCAGTCGTCAGGAATGCGGAAGGGTTTAATGACGTGTACAGCACGGTTGAATTCACTGTAGATTTGCCCCTCAAAGCTATCGTCTGAGCCCTCAATTTCGCGCCTTATGCGGTCTTCGCTCCACGCGGCCACGAGAGTGTCAATGTAGCCGTCGGGCAGGTGAATGTTCTCGGTGGAGGGGGCACGTATGTTGAGAAACAGGCGCCTTACCTCGGGGGAGGCAATGTGGTCTTTCTTAACAAACCAGCGCCAGGTCCAGTCATGGCCTCCGGGGTTCATTGTCACGAGGCCCTTGCGCCAGAAGCGGCCCCGTAGGCGTCCCTGGAGCAGCATGAAGGCGGCTTCGGACACCTGGTTGGCTTCGTCAATGTAAAACGCATTTAAATTCAAGGAGCGGAGCTTGTCTGGCTCCTCTAGGCCACGAAAGAGAATGGTGCTTACACCGCCGCCCACACAGTGCACCTTCACCACCATGTCAGCCACTCGCACTTCTTTTATCAGCTCAGGCGGGCACACCTCCATGAACGTCTTGTACGTGGTGTCTTTCAGCTCAGGCATGTATTGGCGGGCGACGAGGTAGTCGCCAGGGCGCAAGACAGCCATGTGAAGCATGGTGGTGCAGCCGATGAGCGTCTTGCCGCTACCGATGCCGCCCACATAGCGCACAAACTTGGCATAGGCTCGGCTTTCAGCCTCCGACAGAGCTGCATCTAAGAATTGCTTCTGTTTGGGCAGAGGAGTGCGGGAGCCGTCTTTGGCAACAGGGAAACACTGGTTGAGGTCTATTGTGGGCACAGCGGTCCTTTAAAAAGAAAAAAGCTGCTGGGTGAGGGCTACCCTACAGAGATAGGGAGATCGTCGATTGTAGAGGCTGTGGTGGGCTTTAAATAACGTTTGACAAGCGAATGACACCGTCAAACATTTACCTGGCTGCGGCTTAGCCTGCGCCGGTGGCGGAGTCTTAGGCTGAGACACAGTAATATATTTAATAAATACCTGGCTAAGACTCAGCCTGCGTCTTAGATATGTATTTTAATCTGTGCCAGGCTGTGGCTTAGCCTGCGCCTCTGTGTTATCTCTTTCGCATCCCCGCTCTCGCGCCTGGCGCATTAGAGAGCGGAGCCAACTCCTACTTCGCTTTCCTTCGGGCTCAGTAGGAGCGCGTTTTTGTGGCTGTGTTGGTGCTTTCTCTGAGGCGCGGGCTAAGCCTTGTCGGTGGTGTATTTTTAGCTGTCTGTGCCACCGCCTCGCGCGCAGCCGTAAGAGATACCTTCATATAAAGGGGGAAAAGTTCTACAAAGTTGCAAGTGGCTGTAACTGTTCTGGATAACAATTGTTAAGAATAGAACCTATGTGTTAACATCTCTTAACATTCTACAAAGCTTGTTTATGGGCAAGGGCGGGAAAATTGTGCGCGCCACCATATAACTCTACCTCGCTCACCACTTTTGCCCCACCCCCTAGGCCCCTTGCAAGGTCCATGCCATGATACAGTGGCAGGGTAGAGACAGGTGGCTTGGCATAGATCATTATTCGTGCCATGCATGATGCTATGCGGGGAGGGTATGTTGGCATGGGCATGTTGAGAATCATTCTCACCTCGTCTCACACAACACTACCTGTCGCATATTGCAACACTATCAAAAGCTTTGCTCCTATATAGAGCGCGCCACCGCGACGACAGTGGTGTCTAGGTCGGCGCTTTTGTACAAAAGATCGGCAATGAGTACATATGCCTTGCTTTACAACGTATTGCAGCGATTTTACATGAAACTTTCCTAAACTCGTACAAAAGATCGGCGATGGGTTCACCGGTCTTGCTAATAGTTTCGCTGCTTTACACTTGCTTGACATCGGCATTACATCTGCTATACTTATTATAACAGCCGAGTACTTCTCGGCAGGAGGATAGCAAGGTGATCTACATCGTAATGACAAAGTGGGACATAAAGCTTACTGCCCTAACTGATCTGTCTGAGGCCCAGCGCGCTGCTAGAGCGTGTGGTGGCTATATCGTTTTTGTTAAAAACCGCTAAAAACCGCTAATGAACGCTAATGGAGGTTGTATGAAAAACATTCAACGTACTTCGGATTACGATACCAACCTGGATCTTGCTTTTGGAAACCTTGTAATTAATCTCTGCGCTCACGACACCAGCCCTTGTGGGTTGCCTGCTTATATTGAAGTGCAGCTTGGTAAAGCGCCTAAAGACAAAGGCGCTACCGTGCTTGACCTTGGCAACTACATCTATCGTCGTTTTGGCCTTCGTTACCAAATGACTCCTGAATATTGTGGACGCGGCAAGAGCACCACGCTTCGTTGGTTTATGTCGTGGGACGATATCAAGCCCATACGCGCCAACATTTTCAAAGCTTGTATGCCTGAGGCTACTGAGCGTTTGGTTAATTTAGAACACTTTCTACCCGTAACCTTTCGCACATTGATTATTCAAAACCCCGAACGTGGAGTGCGTGCCCCAAGCAATTCGACGCAGGAGACATTGCGATGAAGCGCTACAATCTAGAATTCACTATTGAGATAGACTACGTGCCGTACACCGTGCTCGCTGAAGGCAATGACCTTGAGGAGCTACTAGCAGATGCACAGTATAACGAGCAGGATAATGACAATGGAAACGATTACCGCGACATCGGCAACCTGCCCGCTAAAAAGTATGACGAAGTATTGCAGACGATCGCCTCTGAGATGCAAGCGTGTGATGAATCTACCTTAGAGAGCCGTCAAGATCGCTAAAAAGCTTAGTACTCTAAGCGAGGAGGATAATTCTATGAAAATACTTACAGACAAAAAGCTCCAGTCTTTAAAACCTTGTGATGAAGGCTATGCTTGGTGGAAGAACTATGTTGGCGGCAAGAAGTCGGCAGATTTATTAGCTACTCTGCTTGCTGTTAACGAAGTCAATCCTTTGTGGGCGCGTTGGACATTTACACAGCTAATGAATACCAAGCGGCGCTGTGAAATAGCCATATATGCCGCTGAACAGGTGTTGCCTGTATTTGAGGCTAAATATCCTGGTGATAAACGGCCTCGGATGGCCATAAAGGCAGCGGTGTGTGTTTTAAAGCACAATACAAAAGAAAATCAAAGTGTCGCCGCCGCCTACTCCGCCGCCGACGCCGCCGCCGACGCCGCCTACGCCGCCGCCGACGCCGCCTACGCCGCCGCCGACGCCGCCTACTCCGCCGCCTACTCCGCCTACTCCGACGCCGACGCCGCCGCCGACGCCGCCTACTCCGCCGCCTGCGCCGCCGCCGCCGCCAGAACAAACATGCAAGTGAAAATCATTAAACAAGCTGCGGCCATATTGAATAGGAGTGAATAAATGAAGTATTTAATAACACTGTCATTAGTAGGTCTCTCAGGGTGTGGTCATGGTGGCGGTCAAGGACCGTCTGGCCCGCAAGGTAATCCTGGCTCACAGGGCAATGGATGCATTGTCACAGCCGAAGCCGCGTCAACCGTGGTGCCTTATGGTGGTAGCCTCATTACCTGCGGCGACACTACAAGCCTTGTTCTCAATGGATCTCCTGGTGGATCGGGTGTCACTGTGAGCGCGGTACAATTCTGCGCCGGTGCTAACACGAGCTATCCGAGCACGTTCCCTGAGGTGGGATTTTGTTTAGGCAATGAATTGTATGGTGTGTACAGCGCCCATGATGGTTTTCTCACGCCTTTGCCGCCCGGAACATACACGAGCAATGGCATTAACGCTTCTTGCACGTTCACTGTCACTAGCGGGTGCAACGTTGTTACGCAGTGAGATTGTGGGGACTAATTAATTTATGAAAGTGGGCAGACCTAGAACAGTGCCTGTTGAACATATCCGTAAACTTCGTAGGGCAGGTTTAACTTATAAACAGATTGAACAAAAATGCAATTGTGGACCTGTTACTGTTAGATGCGCTCTTATGACTGCCGAGGAGTATTTAAAGTATAAACAAGAACAGAACCAAAAACATAAGAAAAGATATTGGAGAGATGTTTATAAGAGTCGGGAAAAGCGTCGTGAATCATACTCTAGATATTATGCCAAAAACAAAGAAAAAGTCTTAGCAAGAGGTAGACGCTTTGCTAATTCCGAGCGCGGAAAAGCATGGCGCGCTTCTTATAGAATTAAGAACCACAAGCATATAAAACGCTTGCTGTTGGATTTGTATAAAAAACACAGCAGGTCACCTGAATATCGAGCAAAAAAAGCACACTATTTTATGCAAAGAAAATACGGGGTATACGCGGAAATAGTAAAGCAAATTTGGGAATGTGAACGACAACTAAGGAGGAAAAATGGCAAAGAAAAACAAAAGTAAATTGGCAGATATCGTAGAACAAGTGGGTCCTGTGGCGTTTGCGGCCATCAAGAAAGTGTTGGCTGGAAACATTACTCCCGGGCAAGCATCCGCTGCGTTTGCAGGTGTGCGTGAATTGGGGCGCATGGACGCCAATGCTCGTGCTCGTGAACAGCTGCAAATTCAGAAAGCAAAGCTCGAACAAACTGCGTTCAAGAAATCGGCATAGTATCGGCGCGCCTGTCGGAGCAGGCGCTATTTCACTGTAGCCAGCAGCTCCGATGGGGAGAGGCCATAGACCTCGCATATTTTGTAAAGTGTGCTCATGTTGAAGTTCTTTCCCGTTTCAAGCTTTTGCAGGTGTCGCCAGGATGGATAACCGTGCTGTTCTGTTTCTTCTAGTGTCCATCCTTTGTTTTGCCTTACTTGTCGTAGCCGCGATCCAATTTGTTTGATGAAAGATTTTTCACAATTCATCTAAAGAGTGTGAAAGATACACCCGTTAGTGAGTACATCATATCGGGCGTAAAAATGAGAGGGTGAGCTATTTTTAGCTAAACGTTTCCGCTAGCGAGCCGATACATATACAAGGAGAGAATATGTTCAGCAATTATAAAACAGTTCGTAAAATGTTAGATAAATCAGGCACCGCATACCGTGTGCATACGACCAGCGAGGGACCGGCATTAAGCATATCTGCCGGTAATTTCAATCCCGGCGTGGTGGGCACCTATACGACGCTACAGTTCAACACGAAAGGTGCGCTTTTGTACGTCGGTGTGTGGTCAAGCGAAAAGCAGGTGAAGGCTGCTTAGCGCTTCATTGCTGATTTCCACTTAGCGTATTTTTCACGTATGGCCGGCAGAGCATCGGTTATTAGGTCCGATACGATATCTGTCTGTGTTATGCCGGTCATATCTTTCATCTCATGCAAGGCGTTTATTGCCTCCTGTGTGAGACGTATAGACACCATTTTGGCTTTCTTTGGCTTTTTAAACCCAGGTTCTAGTGGCATAGGGGCAATTTAAACGAAGTGGGAGATAAGCACAAGTGTTTTATTTAAGCTTGACATTGTAAAGCAACCTGCTATACTGGATAATAGGAAGAGGGGCAATATGGAACGTGCATACAAGCTACTACGAATCTTCGTCAGGCTTATTGTTCGTGTACGTCGCTAGAAAGGAAACGCTATGTTTACATTCCTTGGTAACTTGTCCGAAAACTTCTATTTTGTGTCCGGCACCATTAACAAGCCCGATTGCGGCGAAAAGCGAGGCTTTGCCGATCAATGGCAGGCCGAAATGTATCTTGATGAAAACCGCGAACACGCCGAAGCCGCTGTGCAACATGACGGGCTGTCCCGTGTAATGCAAGTCATCGAGCGCACCACCGGCAATGTAATGTACGTGGAATTTATCTTAGGCGAGAAGCCGACCGCGCTTCCTTTGTGGATCGGCGACGTGGACGTACTAGTGGACGTTGGTGCAATTGACGGTGAGCCCGCCGCAATGTCGGGCGTTGTAGATGATTGCGACAGAGAAGAGCTAGACATAGACCAGCTAGTTAAGCTTGACCAACTATTTCCTGAATATATCACTGCTTATTATATGGCTCTGCAACACGGCAGAGGTGTATTTTTTCGAGAAACAAGCTTGACATTGTCAAGCAACAAGAAGGAGAAGAGAGCATGAAAGAAGTATACATCGGATTGTGGAAGACAAAAGGTGGCAACGCCCTTAGCAGCATTAAGGGATTGTCTCAAAATGAAGTGGACAGCTTGAAGAAGCTCAAAGCTGGTGACCGTCTTATCATCTACGTTAACGAGGAAGACGACAAGCTAAGCGCTTCGAGCCCCGACTATTCACTGAAAAAGTTTACGGTGCGTAATCCTGATACAGCGAAATCAAACGAAGGTGGAAGCACAGACGGTATCTAAATATCCCTGGGAGGGGTTTATGGACAATATCGAGCAGCTTATTGAAATTCATGCGTGTATACGCAATTTGGAAAAGCGACAAGCCAGTGAAACGGACCCACGGGTGCGAGCAGATATAGCACAAACACTGGACATGCTTGAATCGTCTCTTGACCTCATTGTGAGCAAACTCGGTAACGAAAAACAACCGGCTTAGTGGGAGGGTATATGCAAATTTATGCATTCGAACTACAGGGCGTTCGTGTGTCCATGGTACAAGCCAATGAAATGTTCCGCGTTGTACTGGAGCAGCCGTTAGTGAAAGGTCAAATTGTGTGCCTCACTGAATGTCGAGAGCACGCCCGCGATAGCTTCGGTGTTTGTGTGGAGGCTGTTAAACGTGAAAAAGAAATTCACGAGCACGTATACGCCTCTTAACGTGACGGAGCTAAATGCAATTGAGAGCAGCAATAGAATATTTGCTCTCATTTTGCGCAAACACAAAGGGTGGGCCTATCCACTAGAAACGCTGCTGCCGGTTGCTAAAATACCGGCGTTGGTGAGGTGCTCGTGACCCGGCAAGAAATGGCTTTTCAGATATTTCTCAAGCGATTGCCTAGCGAGCCCCTTAACGACAAAAACCGCGCTGGTTTTGTGGCCAAGGTTGCAGAAGCCATTGAACTGGCAAAGATGATAGATGAGGCGCTTGTTGTGGAGGCGGCCTTGGTAATAACTGAATTCTTGGGTGGCGAATGAAAATACTCTTTTTCGATCCAGTAGCTCAAAAGCCGTACACCGCAAAAAGCCTCACCACGCAGCCTATGGGGGCAAGTGAGGCAAGCCTAATCCGTGTGGCTCGGGAGCTGGCTAAAGAACACTCTGTGGCTGTGTTTCAGCTTGTGGATGCTCACCGTAAGCATCTCGTCATTGAAGGTGTACAGCATATAAACGAGAACACGCCTTTCTCTCCTGATGTGGTGGTGCACATGCGATCGGCGGAATACTTAGAGATGTACCCCGAGGCAAAGAACATTGTGTGGCTTCAAGATGCAGCGGGTGATTGGCTTAAGAAGGGCTTGTGGCACTTGGCGGACAATGTCGTGTGTCTCACGAATTGGCATATACAAAACATTCAAACCGCGCTGAATGACACTAAATATCCACCTATACGTCGCATTTATAACCCAGTAGATCTTGACGGAGTCTTTGCCGACTTAAAAGTGCCAGACAGGTTGGGCTTCTTTTCCTCACCGCACAAGGGCCTCCAACAAGTTGTAGAGCTTTTCAATGAATTGAAAAAAAGTCGCTCTGAGCTTGAATTGGTTGTCGGCAACCCTGGATATATGCCCGACGTTATTCCGGAAGGTGTGCGCTTCCTCGGTAGTCTTCCACACCCGCTCGCTATGAAAGAATTGAGCCGGTGCCAAGCGCTTTTCTATCCGCAAACTGTGTTCCCTGAAACCATGGGAGTGATTATGGCGGAAGCCAACGCTCTCGGGGTGCCGGTGTTGGCACATGATATGGGCGCGGCAGTAGAAGTGCTTATTACTGAAACCAATAAACACCACAATTTCGTTATTGATTGCACCAACCACAAGCACATCAAAAACGCAGTAGAGTATATGTTGGAGCCCTGTCCAACCGCACCAACACTCGATGCTCGGTTTGAGCTGAGCGCTGTACTTGAACAATGGCGACAGCTTTTGGAGGGATGATGCGTAAGCGTTTTTATTACAAGACACACTCTGGACATACTTTACTAATAATTGCCAATAAACGCCCCAGTAAAAAGAACGCTCCGCCAAGTGGGACATGGCTTGCTCATGAGACAGACACGATTTGGCATAACAGCTTTGAAATTACATGGAGCGGACTATCACAACTTAAGTACATAGGAAGTGTACCAATTGAAGCTACCCAAAACACTGAAAGTAAAAAACCGTAAATACGCCGTTCTTGTGGTGCCTTATATCGCGTCAAAACCTGGCGAAGTGACTCGCGGCTATTGCGTTCAAGAAGATCGATTTATTGCCATACGAGAAAAGCTCGGTGCCCGAGAGGCATTCGCCACTCTCCTCCACGAAACCCTTCACGCCATCGAACATGAATACAGTTTACCAATTAAGCATGACCTTGTTTATGCGCTAGAGGAAGCACTGTCACAGGTGTTGCTCGACAATTTTCGCATTGAGCCCAAGAAATGAATGGGCTGTTTCTTCTCTACGGCTTGACCTATGTGCCGGTCACCGCCGGAAACTACACAGCAGCAGTGGATGAGGCCCGCACAGCGGCTTTTATGCAAAGCGGGCTAAAGACGCAATGGGAAGCGGCGGATAAATGCGCCGAGAAACATGTTCCCGTCATTGTGTTTTTGGCCGCTGGCGCCGCCTCAGCGATTCAACACAAACAGCTTGAAGTGCGGCTGCAAAACTACGGCACGTGGTCGGTGAATAACAGTGGCCTAAAAACAACCTTCTCCTGGGGCTTTTGAAACTATTCATTGGCTTTTCAATTATAAATCGGCTACTTCTGAGTACTGGCCAGCACTATTATCCCGCCCTCAGCCACCATTTTTGACAGAAATGTCAATATAATCAGTGGGTTAGATTTGGAAGTGTTGACCTGCTAGGTCAGCAGTGTCACGACGACATTCATTATATTTCGCCTAGCAACCGATAGGAGCTAGGCATGAGCTATTCAATCAATAAACGTAAACGTACTACTGGGGAGATATACTGGCGGGTTTGCTGGTGCACGCAAGAAAATGGAAAAAGACACTGGCAACACATTCCAGCAGCACAGCTAATTCAACACGGGTTTTTGCCTAGCATGACGATAGAGGAGGCCAAAGCCCGCGCCTCGCAGCTTAATTCGCAAGCGCATTTAGAGCGGGCAAAGGTAAGCGCCCTTCGACGGTTACATACTGTGAACACAGTAAAGAGCGCCTATCTGCCCGAGCCGTTGCTACAAGAATTCCTGAAATATTTGCAACAAGAGATAGCGATAGGCCCTAACAGCGCCGCGAAGTGGAAGAAGGCTCAGAGTCACTGGCTCTATGCTCAGCGCTTGGTGGCGCGGCTCGAATTAGAGCCTCGCGATTGGTATGACAGCAAGCGGCGCATTTACGGCTACTTTGCGGAACAGGAAACAAGCCGGGAGTATGTCACTAAAATATTGAGGGTGCTTAATTTGTGGGGAGCGTTTCAAGCCCGCAAGACGGGACAGAGTTTTATCCAGGTGCCCGCGCCCACAGGGTATGACAGGGAAATGATAAATGACGCCTTTGAAGACAGTACTAAAAAGAAAAAGACCAGTGCGCCGCTAACTCCCGAGATGTTGGAAACTGCTCGGTCGAAGTTCAGTGAAGCCCAATACCGATGGCTGTATCTGTCAGTGTGGCTTGGGTTACGACCAAAAGAAGTCGATCGTATAGCAACGGCTAAGGTGAAGCACGAGCAGGGGGTAGACGTGTTGTGGGTGTACCAAACGAAGATAGGGGGAGTGACACGAGACAAACGCGTGAAGCCCATTCCTCTTGTCTACCCGGAGCAGCGTCTGTGTTTAGGCTTCATTGCGCAAGGCATACATAAGCCCATCGTCAGCACTATGCAGAAATATCTTGGGCCGGGTGTGAATTTGTACGGCGGAAGAAAGGGTTTCGTGGATTTGATGCTGTCTAAAGGGCAAACGCTTGAAGACATTAGCGTGTGGCTGGGCCATGCTAGCATCGAGCGTACCTGGAAAAGCTACAAACAAAAGCAGAAGGTAAGCTTTAGGAAAGTGGGCTAACTGCCGATAGCGGGCAAAGGAGACATTTATGAAATATATTGTGGCTTTTGTTTTGTTGTCGTTTGTGTCAAGCCCTGCGCGGGCTATTAGAAAGTCAGATCTATGCGGTATGGGAGTGCCCGAGCCGGGCCAAGACTGCGAGCAAGAGAAAATCGACAAGGAAGCAGAAGCGCTAAGCAAAGCAATGAAGAAGCAGCGGATGTTAGACCGCTCCGACACTACCTCAGACCAGCTCACCATGTGCCCAGATGGAACCTATGTGAAAGGCGACCATTGCACTTTAGCCCCAGACGGCACTTACCGCTAACGAACAGTGAGCGTGAATGGCTTCCCGGCCTGCATGGTCATGAAGTCGTCAAAGGCCGCAGCAGAAGAGACAATGCATTTATCGATCATGTCAACCGATTTGCCGAGCAATACACAGCCATCGCTGTCTTGGTTGTAATTGCCTTTGTGAAACAGTATTCCGCTATGGCCAGGCACCCCCGTTATTTCATAGAGCTGTTGAGGGCCGCCGTGGTCAAGCTGGTGAGTGCCGAGTATGCAGGTATAGGTGCCTGGTGGTATTTTTGGAGCATACGTACCATCGGGCTGTAGAAATGCGTGTTCCAAAGTCACCGCATGCTGTTTCATACTGTCATCTATAAGCGACGAAATAATTCCCCACTCATTGTGGCTTTCGCGTGTGAGAGTGAGACGATTCATTTTTTCTGTTCCTTCACAACAATGGCTGGTTTCGGCTCGGGTGTTTGCCCAGCCAGTACAATTTGAATCGACCCTTTGCCCTCTTCGTCTTTGTTGGCGGTTTCTAGCCCGAGAGAACGAAGGACGGTTATGGCAGCATTGAGATTGTACTTGTCGAGCTGCTTTTCTATGGCTGTTACAGCCTTTTTTGCTAGCCGAGCTAGGTCAGCTCGGGTTTTGGCTTTGGCATTATCAATAGCGTCGTCACCAATTTCAGCAACAATGCGTTTATACAGCTCATCCCGCATTATCTTGCCAGCATAATAATTAGATATATTTAATGACTTGGCTATGGCGTACTTGGTGGCCCCGGAAGCACCTAAGGCCGCAGCGCGCTTTATCGTGGCCTCGGACATTACTTCGTCTGGCCCTTCGGGTTGTACTTCGTCAATTTCTTCAATGTTTTCAATGTCAGTGTTTTCTGTGCCCATATACTAAGGGGGAAAAGTTCTATTGTGCTTTACATCTGCTGTACGTTGTATTACTATCAGTAGTAGAGGTGCATATGAAAAACAAAATGATTGGCAAGAAAGTCATTGTACGGGCAAATGTGGCCGGTGTTCATGCTGGAATTATCGAAAGTATCGATACCGCTACGCAAACCGTTACGCTCGCAAAGGCATATAGACTGTGGGGCTTTTACACCCGCGACAATTCCGGATCTATAAGTGATTTAGCAGCTAATGGTTTGAAGCCTAATGGCGGCCATTCTATCGGTGCCGAATTAAAGTCTGTAATCATCGTCAATCCGGCAGGCCTGGAACTGGCTGAGATGACCGATGCTGCATATAAATCAGTTCAAGACTGGAAAAACTAAAACATGAAGGCGCGAAAGTTTTATCGCGACGGTCTGGAAGAGCACATAGTTGGCCCTGTACGGGTACACTACACGGCTGAAGGTCATGTAGTTGAGAGTTACCGAACAGACAAAGGAAAACGCCGATATTTTGCTACGCTTGCGGGCACACATTGGTGCGCTCACGGCGATTCAATAGCATCGGCTATTTCTGATGCTATTTGGAAAGATCCCAGCAGGCGACCATCAGCAGAAGCCTTGAAATCGGAAATCATAAAAGCGGGTAAAAAGCGTAAAATTACCCTTAATGAGTTTCGTGTTCTAACTGGTGCGTGTTTGGCTGGGTGTTGCACAGCTCTAAAACAAGCTGGAAGAGATGATTCTCCTATCACGGCTCACGAAATTAGAGACCTTGTATCAAAAGAATGGGGTGACAAGCTCCTATCTATCTTGGGGTGGTTATGATTGACGGCAGCGGCAACGGCGGCGGCAACGGCAACGGCAACGGCTACGGCTACGGCAGCGGCGACGGCTACGGCAGCGGCAACGGCAGCGGCAACGGCAACGGCAACGGCAGCGGCAACGGCAACGGCAACGGCTGGGAAGAGGTAAAGTCATGATTGACGGCGGCGGCAGCGGCAGCGGCAACGGCAACGGCAACGGCTACGGCAGCGGCCGCGGCGACGGCAGCGGCGACGGCTACGGCAGCGGCAGCGGCAGCGGCAGCGGCTACGGCGACGGCTATGGCAGCGGCCGCGGCTACGGCGACGGCAGCGGCAGCGGCTACGGCTACGGCAGCGGCCGCGGCTACGGCGACGGCTACGGCGACGGCTACGGCTACAGCTACGGCAGCGGCAGCGGCCGCGGCCGCGGCAGCGGCAGCGGCAGCGGCAGCGGCTGGGAAGAGGTAAAGTCATGAGCAAACAACACAAGCTAGATCACCCGTGTAAGGACACGTGCTCGGGCTGGGCAGCCGGGGCTGAGTCGAGAGATAAGGTGATAAAGGAGCTGCGAAAAGAGGCTTATAAGATTTTGGAGGCAATAGACTCGAATGTCGAACTGTGTGCACATATCTTCGAAGCTGCCGATTCATTACGCGAAGCCCTCGCCAAGATCGACGCCTTTGTTGGACAGGAGAATAAATGAAGGTCTTTAGATATTCCACTCTAAGTGATGCCCATAAATGCCTCAGATTTTTTGAGCTTAAGCACATTAAGGGCATGGATGATGGCAGTGACAAGAGCGGAGATATGGCGTTCGGAACAACCATACACGCAGCCATTCAAGACCTGTTTGAAATTGGCAACGGCACAGATGTTTTTAGCGACCTGTGGGGAGCACAGAAGAATGTTGAACTAGAATATAGCCGGTATAAATGGGAAGACCTCCGCGCATTGGGAGAGACGCTTATTAGCATCTTTCGCGATGAACACCAGGATAAGTTTGTTCCGCAATATTTGGAGAAGAGACTAGAAACACGGTTAGCCCGCACATCGGCAGATGGAGACAACCTTTTACAGTTTAATTACCACGGCACTGTAGATTTTCTTGGAACATTTAACGGCATACCTAGCGTGGTTGATTGGAAGACAAGCGCAATGCCTTATGATCGGTTCAAAATACAGTGCAACGAGCAGATGTATGGCTATGCTAATTTAGCAAAACATTGCCTTGGTTTCGACGCACAACAGGTTGTTTATGCTGTGGCGATTAAGGACATGAAAAACCCTAAATGGCAATTCCGAACCGCGCCACTGTCAGACAAAATTGTTCAGTCTAAAATCGATAATATTTTCGATACAGCAATGAGCTTGCAGCAAGGCCCATACTACAAAAACCCTAACCAATGCGTGGTTGGGAAACGCGTATGTCCCTTCTTCAACACTTGTCATGGAGGTGACAGTGGTAAAGAAGGCGCTTGATGCTGTGGGATTTGCCATTGCGTCTCTTCGCCGGGCGTCTTACCGATGGCCGGCACGCAGTCAGGTACAAGCTGAGGCCCGTGTGTCTCGGGGTGTATACAAGTGCGCCAGCTGTTTGGGGCAATTCAGAAGGAAAGAGGTGCAGGTGGATCACATCTCTCCTGTTGTGCCTGTGTCGGGTTGGGATAGTTTCGATGGTTTCATAAATAGATTGTTGTGCGGGCCAGAACAACTACAGGTGCTGTGTAAACCCTGTCATAAAATTAAGAGTGTGGAGGAGAACCGTGTCAGAAGAGAAAACAAACAGCTTAGTGAAGCAGCTCAAGGAAATGGTGTTCGAAGTAAAACAAAGAGAAGCGGCTAGAAAGATTGAGCGCGCCAGTAGCACCCTGTTGGGCGATTTCCATTTTGTTTATGGTCAGGAAGCTATCAAGTTAGCGACGGTGCCTATGGCGGACCTTAAGAAATTTATCGATGAAGTGGAAACGATACGCGCCGAACTAGATTTTGCCTATGACGAAGCACTTGAAAAACTAGGAGAAGAAAAATGAAGTTGTTAAGTGATGTTGAAAAAGAACTGTCTGCTAAAATCCCCCGCTCGGTAGTGTCTGAGCGGCAAGGGCCTGGCGGTAGGTCATTGTCCTATCTGCAAACCCACATGGTCATTGATAAAATGAATCGTGTGTTTGGACCCCTTAACTGGTCATCGTCTACCGAGGAAGTGCGGCTGGTGCACTCGGGTGAGCTGGAAAACAATGGCCGCAAAAAGTACACCGCCCATTACCTGGCTCGTGTACAGATTCAGGTACAAGCTCAAGGCGACGACGGCAAAGTGTATCAAACCACCCATATGGGCACAGGCTACGGCGATGGTGATGACAGCACTAACCTCGGAAAGGCGCACGAGCTGGCAGCCAAAGAGGCGGAGTCAGATGCGTTCAAACGCGCAGCTAAGAATCTTGGCATGAGCATGGGCTTGGCTCTTTATGACCGTGACCAGGTTAACATTGAGGATGAACCTGCGGGGGAGCCGCAACGGGCTGCCCCTACAGCTGCCCTGTCACCTGTTGTTTCTAACGAAATCGCCCCCAAAGAAGGCACTGTTTCCTCGATTAACCGCGAGCAGCTCAATAAGAACCTGGCCAACGTGGCTCGTGTGCTAAATGAAACCGGCAAACAACCCTTCACCGCAACAAAAGAACTCATGAACAGCAAGTACGGCACTGCCATTAAAGAGCAGCTTAGTGACGCCCAGGCTTCCGAGCTGTATGAAACATTGAAAGGGCTCGCGGGGTAGCTACCCGCCATCGGGCCGGCAGATGTAATTGCCGGTGTGCCGGTCAACTAGGGCACTGATCTAGTTATGGAAACGGTGCAAGTTCGCCACTTGCAACACACTCCTCAGTTTTGCCGTACCTGTGAAACGGCAGCTTTTCGAGGGGGAGGTTACTGTGCTGTTTCATCGCATAACAGAGCTAAAAGCTGCACAGGAGCTTATCGCGCGGCTTAACCGCAACGGCTCCCCCGTTGCACTTGACATTGAAACCACCGGCCTTGACCGATTTAAAGACACGATAATTTCTGCACAGCTCTGCTTTGCTGGTGAGGCAGAGGCTTATTACCTAGAAAAAGAGTGTCTGTCATCGCTTTCGGCTCTGAGAGCGCCGCTTGTCCTTCACAATTTCAAATTCGATTTCGGCATGCTTCAACAGACGCTTGGCATTGACCTGCGACAGTGCCAGGTGCACGACATAATGCTCATGCACCACTTGCTGGATGAGAACGCAGGCCACTCTTTGGACGAGCTTATACAGGCCAGGTGGCAAGACGACTACAAAGAGCAGTTTTGGTGCTCTTACAAAACGTTTGAAACATCTCCCCCAGAAGCCCAGCTAAATTATGCGTGTCGTGACGCGGTCTACACAGGAAAGCTTTACAATGCTCTTTTGTCAGAACTGGCCGCAGCCGGCATTCCGGGCAGTCTTGTCGATCATGTTCACGCGCTAGCATTGGCCCTGTGCGACAGCGAGCTGCACGGCGTGCGGGTGGACCTGGATTATCTCCGCACAGCGGGCCAAGAGCTTACAGATAGAATAACCAGCTATCAAACGACCCTCCGCCTCTTAGCTCCGCTCGCGGTGGAGCAGGTCGAAATGAACCGTTGGCTGGCAGAAATTGCTAAGCGCAAATCCCCCAAAGGCAAAGCGGCAGTAAAAAAGCCCACATTCAACTGGTCCAGCGGAGACGACCTTAAAGCACTTATATACGGCGAGTTAGGTGTCACCCCCATTACCAAATATTCGAAAGCCAAAAAGGCACAAATGCCCACTTTGGACGATGCTGCGCTAGAGGAGCTACAGGATGCACACCCGGTCATCGCACAATTACGAGCTTACCGCACCGACTCTAAAATCTTTGGTAGCTTCATTGAGGGCACACTTGAGCGGCATAGAGGCGGGCGAATTTACCCCAATTTTCATGTCAACGGCACCGTCACTGGACGAATCAGTTCCTCAGACCCTAACCTCCAACAGCTACCTAGAGACGGAGGAATACGCGGTATATACGTGCCGGATGATGGGCACATGCTCATTAGCTGTGATTACTCCCAACTTGAGGTTGTCGTTGCGGCTCACTATAGCCAAGACCCAGCACTCCTCCGCATCATCAACGAAGGGGCCTCTAAGCACGATATTACCGCTCAAGGTCTCGGAATTGATCGGCAGCTAGCAAAGCGCATTAACTTCGCTCTGGGGTATGGCGCCGGCAAATTCAAAATTAAGAGCATTCTTGGCTGTTCAGAAAAAGAAGCAGAAGGTGCTCTCAGGCGCTACTGGGAAACATACGCCGGTGAGAAAAAGGTTATTGATGAGTGCCAACGCAAGGTAGACGCCGGCGAGCCCATTGTGTCCCTTTTTGGCCGCCAACGGCATTTCCCCAAAGAATGGGGAACAGGCTCCCTAAAACAGCGCGCGTATAGACAGGCCTATAACAGCCTTGTACAGGGCACTGGTGCCGACATTACACACGCGGCATTTTACAATGTCGCAAATGAAATTAAAGCCAAAGATTGGGGCCGGGCCCTATTCGAAGTGCACGACGAGGTGCTTATTGAGGCCCGCGCAGATGAGGCCGAAAACGCCTCTAAGCTGCTTGTGCGTATCATGGAAGAGTCGGGCAAGGTGCTCAGTGTGCCTTTAAAAGCTGAGTGCGGGAAGCCCATGGAGCGGTGGTGTAAATAGAAAAAATTTCTGTTAAATGTTTGACATCGTCAAGCACATGTATTACAGTAAGAAGATGGGGATAGGGGTAATGACAGCATTTCTTATAGCAGGCCATACCACGGGCATAGACCCAGCGCTACTTAGCAGCCTTTGCTATGAGGAAAGCAAATACAATACCCACGCGTTTGCGGAGCACGACGGACATACACCTAGCTTTGGTCTGTGCCAAATCAAGCTGAAAACGGCACGAGAGCTGGGATACAGAGGGCGGGCGGTTGGTCTCATGGATGCAGAGACCAACGCCCTTTACGCCGCAAAATATTTAGCTAAACAAAAAAAGAGATGGGGAACTTGGGCGAGGGCTATAAGTGCTTACAATGCCGGGCACCCAGCGCGGTGTAATCAGCACTACGTACAAACCATTTTATGGAGGTGGGAACATGAGCTTCGTGAGCGGCGCTTGGTACAAATGTATCGATAATCAAAATCCACCTAGACCTCTCACCGTAGGTCGCTATTATTTGGCGGGGCCTAACACTCGTTCTTTGTCAATTGAGGTCTTAGACGACAATAACGCCGTTGCCTGGGCATCCGTCGGAAGGTTTGATGAGCATTCTCAATGTGCAGCCTCATATGCCGCGTTATGTAATAGCCAATTAAATACGCCGGCACCCTCTATGTCAAACACAGCAGCCATGTCTTCTTGGCAAGGCTGGAGCATTCCTCCCTCAAAACAGAGCAATGACGACGAAGGCAAGCCGCCTAAGTGCGAATGCGGCGAGCGCACTGTAAAAAAAGTATTTGCTACCTTTGAGTATTTCTTCTGTCCGAAGTGCAAAGAAGAGGTGAATAAGTTTGGCGCCAAGGTGGTGACCAATGGCCGATAAGCTCACGGATGAGCAAATTGATATAGAGCTAGCCACTGTAAACAGAGGAAGTGCCAGAAAGCTGGGCTCGGTTGAAGTGGATTTCAATGTGCGGGCGCAGCGCACGGGCTTCACGTCATTCAACCACCATATGCTTGTCCGCGCACAGCGGCCGGATCTTTGCGTGATAGCGGCTAGGCCGGGCAACGGGAAAACTTCATTCCTCGTGCAAATCCTTCGCAACCTCACGAAAGCCGGCGAAGGCACCACGCTAATGTTTTCTCTTGAAATGGCCACCACACAGCTCATGCACCGAGCGCTAGCAAGCGAGTTAAAGGTACCCATGGAAAAGCTCCAATACCTAGATCCGGCGAGACTTAAGACAGCCACGCACAGAATTGAAGCAGAAAATTTCTACGTGGATGATACGGCGGGCATACACATCAACACGCTACATAGCTTTGCTCGTGAATGGCACAAGATCTCTCCGCTGGCGGCTGTAGGCATTGACTACATACAAATCGTTAATGCTGACGGGGGTGACATGCGCGCTCAGGTGGGCAATGTCGCTCGGGGCCTCAAAGCCATGGCCAAAGAATTAAATGTGCCTGTCATCGCTCTGGCGCAGATGAATCGAAACATTGAAACGCGGCAAGCCAACAGCAAGAGTGCTCGTCCCACAATGAGCGATTTGCAGGAATGTTCCCTTGTCGAAAACTGGGCGGATCAGATTGTTTTCTTGGACGGCGCATGGAGGCGCGATCCATTACGTCAGGGAGAAATTGACGTGTACGTGGCCAAAAACCGCCACGGCAGAACAGGGGAATTCGTTCTTAAGTTTGAGGGCGAAACAATGACGTTTAGCGACGTGGAGGAAGGGATATGAGCGTAGTGGTGCATATACAACACATCAAGGATGAAAAACTTAAACGAGAGAGTTTTAGAAAGCAGCTCATCGTTGAGTACAAAAACAATTTGATCAAATTGACTCCCGAGCAGCTGGAGCAGGAACGCCAGAAGGTTGACAACAATCTGTATGCGAACGCCACTCAACGTCTAGTTTTTGAAACCCAGCGTGAGCTTTTGCAGGAGGTAATCGATGACAACCCTTTCGCCAGCTACCAACGTTAATTACGAAGTGACAGAGGCCGACTTTGAGCAAGCCTGTAAACACGCCCCTTACTGGCAGCTACGGCGCTGCATGAAGAAGATGCAAAAGGTCATCTGGCGCAACGGAAACAGCCGCCCGCCGAAGGACGCGGAAGAATACGTAAAACGATTTGTTCTTTACTGGAGGGATTATGAAAAACAAGAAGCTGCGGCCCTGCCTGAGATGCTCGGTGCCGTTCCTGACAACGCCGGAAACGCGGGTGTGCTCCCCGTGCAAGGGTCTGAAACACTATCAGGAACTAACGAATAATTTTCGTGTAAATGCGACCATCAATTATCCCAAGACTACGAGGAGATTCGAATGAGCGGCACTAAACATGACAACGGCAAGCCCATGATGGGCCTTATATCTGGAGCATTTCTTACTGGATTGGCCACGGTGCTTACGTTTGGTGCCAAGAAGTATGCGGCTCACAACTGGCGAAAAGGGCTCGCCTACTCTCGTGTGTACGATGCCCTACAGCGCCATCTGGTGGCTTATTGGGCAGGTGAGGATATGGACCCCGAAACCGGCTTGTCTCACCTCGACCATGCCGCGTGCGAGCTAATGTTTCTTCGCGAGTTTTCAGAAACACGCAAAGACTTAGACGACAGATATAAAAAGGAAGCCCCAGCGCTGCCCGCATCGCGCCCAGACATGGCGGCGGTAACTGAGGATTTGAAAGAAGCGGCAAAGGTAGAGCCTAAGGTTTTACAGGTAAAAGCTGGTGCATATTACCGACGAAGAGACGGCAAGACTGTTGGTCCGATAAAAGACAGAGAATGGCCGTTGTCAGGTTTGCCGAGTTTGCCAATGTTATCGCATCCATTTAAATGCCCCGATGGCTTATGGTACCGCGCAAATGGAGCGCACACCCTTCTCCTGGACCAACCAGAAGATTTAGTGGAAGAGGTGGTGTGATGTGCCCAAAATCATCTGCCCGTTCCATGAAGACACGAACCCATCGTGCGAAATCTACGAAGACGGATACCACTGCTTTGTCTGCGACGCCAGCGGGCCTCTTTCCGCACTCGGGCCAGAGTTTCGAGACATTAAGGCCCCGCCCAAGCTTCCCCCGACGGATTTACCAAGCGAGCTTGCGAGGATTAAACTACTGCCTTTTGCACCTGTTCGCGGTTTGCAGCTTCCTGTTGATACTAATAGTTACTACGTGCTTTGGCCTGGCGACACTTACTTTAAGCGCCGCCTGTTTTTTCCAGGAGAAGGCCCGAAATATCTCTGCCCCAGAGGACACGCGAAGCCGCCGTTTTGGGCGCACCATGATAGCAAAAACAGTTCTCTTGCAGTTGTTGAAGGAGAACTTAATGCCCTGAGCTTAGAAAGAGTGCTTTCCGGCTGGGACATACTAAGCCCCGGCGGGGTGGGGGATTTCAACGAGAAGCTGCTGCCGATGCTCAGAGGATACAAACGGTTTGTACTGATATTGGACAAAGATAAGCCCGGATTGGACGCCGGGAAGAGAATGAAGGAGATGCTTGTCAGGATGACGCCGCATGTGGATTTGTTTCTCGTTGCGCCCGATCTGAATGACCAGCTTGTAAATGGCACCCTCGAAAAAGAAGTCAAAAGCTGGCATCTGGACATGCCCACACGGGTGTAACCAAACCGCTTGGTTTAATAAGAAGGAGCGCAGGAACGGCAAACTTGTATCCCGCCACCGTGGCTGCCCTCATTTAGAAAAACTACTGCCCGGCTCTCATCGCGGCGATAGCAGCGTTATTTATGATCCGAATCCAGAGCGTTTTTTATTGGCGGATGTTTCGGACAACAAATCTTTAACAGACGAAGAGGAGGTTTGTGCTGAACCAATTTCAGACTATGACCGCATGCTCGGCTCTCTTCGCAAGGCGGGCCTTTCAGAGAAGCTGTCTAAAGTGGTGGCTTTGCGAATTGTGGGGGGAATGAGTTGGGAAGAAATTGCCTTGGAATGTGGGTGCACATCAAAGGGCAGCGTGTATGTGGAGTTTGCGCGCGCAATTAAATTTCTAAAAAAGGTGGGATATGGCCAAAGTAACAAAACCTAAAGTACTGACGTGGGACATTGAGACATGGCCCATTATTGCAAAGATATGGCGCCTCTACGACATAAACGTGGGTGTAGACCAAATCATAACATCATCGTCGATCGCTTGTATTGCTCTTAAATGGCAAGGCAGTGACAGGGTGTATTGGACTAGCACCAAAAAACAGAAAGATGCCCGCGATGACCGCAAAGTGGTGGCGCAGGCGGCGGACATGATTAACGACGCCCATGAAATTGTCACGCAGAACGGGGTGAAGTTTGATTTGCCCATCCTTATTGGGCGGCTCGCAGTGCACGGCATTCCAGCTCCTGCGGTGCCCCGTCATCACGATACCCGAGTTATGGGCAAGCGCGCAGGGTATCCTTCGGCCAAGCTGGCGTTTCTCACGCGCACGCTGTGTCCGGAGCTAGAGAAAGGCACACACAAGAAGTTCCCTGGACAGCTTCTGTGGGATGAGTGCGAGGTGGGAAACCCGGCCGCTTGGAAGGAAATGGAGAAGTACAACAAGCTTGATGTGCGCGGTACTGAGCGTGTTTTTGAGAAGCTTTCTCCGTATATGAATGTGCCCCGCCTGGACGTATTTAACAGCGACATGAATTGGGTGTGCCGGTGTGGTTCAACTGAATGGGCGGAGAACGGCCACCAGTATACATCTACCGGAGTATTCAAGCGCTACCGCTGTAAAAAGTGTGGGGCTAACGCGCAGGAAAAGGGCGCTGTAAATAACTTGCTGACGCTTAGTAAGCGCGCGGCCATGAAGAAGGGGGCTTAATGGATATTAAGGCACTATGGGCAAACGTCAAAACTGGGTGCGCATTCTTAGCGGCACACATTACGCTCGTGCTATTTGTGCTGGTGGGTATTTTATCACTCATCATACGGTCGCTACGCTCGACGGTGGCTGTGCAGAAGGCTGCCAAGGAAGAGCAACAACAAAAAGACACATTACAACAAGAAAAGAAGGAGGAACAGGATGCACAGAAACAAGCTAGCGACTCTCGCGCTGATTGGGACAGCTTTGCTAAGCCCTATCGCGGTAGCAGCGGACCAGATGGGACCCCCTGACCCAGTTGGGGAATGTGTACAGAAGTGTGACAAGGCCTTGGCTGATCAAGACAAAGTAATCGAACTGGGAAGGAAGGTAAGCGCCACACAGGACGCTGTGATAGCGGCGCAAGACAAACAAATAACTGAGCTGTCAAAGAATGACGGCAACATAATCAAGAGCCCCGTATTTTGGCTAGTCGTGGGAGTAGCTGGCGGGCTGTTTTTGGGAGGAAGAAAATGAATAATAGAGACGTGTGTCTAGTGTTGATGGGCGCCAACGCGATGGGCACAGCAACAATGTTTGTTGCCTTTTTAGTAACCGGAAGTGGGATTTATCTGAGCCTTACGGCTTTTTCGGCTTTTGCTGTGGGTTTGTTTTATGTGGAGGTAAAGAACAATGCGACGTGAAACACTATTATTGCTGACACTTGTGGTGGCAGTGGTTGGCTATGGAACGTACAAGATAGTATTTGGTGAAAGTGAGCCGATTACTCGTCTTGAAGTTTTACCAGCGTTTGAGCCTGGCAGCGATGCCATGGACCCAACGCAGGCGGTGGTAAGGCTTTACGACAAGAGAGGGTTTTTCTGTTCAGGTGTGGTTATTGGTGACAACTATATAGCCACTGCCGCTCACTGTCTGCACGATGATAAAGGCAACCTGTCTACGGATGTCATCACAGTACAGGGAGCTAACAAGCACGAAGGCAGAGCGGCAGGGTATTATGCCCGCACTGATATTGGCCTTGTTACAGGCGATTTCAGGGGAGAGGTGACGGTAGATGTGGAAATCGACCGGATGGGCTTGAACGTAGAAAAGGCCGTGGTGTGCGGCTACCCGCTGGGAAATCACACTCTGTTGTGCGAATACGCCCAGCCAAAAGCTATGGATGCATTTGCTGTGTGGGCCAGTGGTTTTGCATTGCCCGGCATGAGCGGGGGCGCTGTATTTGATATGTCGGGGCGTTTAGTAGGGCTGGTAAGCGGTGCCTATTTGAAAGAAGCGGGCAGCGGCATTGCACTAGCTCCTACAACCGGGTTGTTGGCAATCTTTGGGTTGTCTAAATAAGGTTACACCATTTTAGAATCAGGTGCCCAATTAGCGCAAGTACACCTGTTCCTAAAGCGGTCAGCACATAGTGAATAATGTCGTATTGCTTCTCTAATGGTACGAAGCGTTGGGCCTGGAGTTTTTGCTCTTCTTGTAGGGCAAGGCTCCGGGCCTCGTGCTGTCTAAGCAGCTCGTTGTGGCGCGCTCCTTGTTTTACAAGCTCTTTTACGTCTGCTTTTATTTCGCCAAGGTCGGCTTTATCTTGAAGATCCATGGCATTATGGCTCCCTCGTTTGCTGTGCGGCGCTGAGGGCCTGTTGAAGTGTAATAGGATTTATCTTACCTAGCGCTTGGGCTCCCTTATTAGCCAGTGCTGCACCTTCCACTGCTCCCCTAACGGGCACGCGCCCTATCTCTTTCACAAGCGACACTAAATCGTGCACACGTCCTGGGTCTATAAGTAGGCTTTTGGCCCTGTCAATATCATGCCCCAATCCGCGAAGACCAGTGCCCGCCATATTGTCAACTTGGTCTACGATGGCACCCCGGCTGGTGCCGGGCTTGGCCGTGAGGGTTTCAATCGGCGAGGTGGCCTCTTTGTTAGTGAGCGCATTTCGCAGAGAAATAGCATCTTCCATGTTCTGGTTCAGTCCAGCTCGCTCGGGGTCAGAATTTATCTGCCTTCTAAGTATGTTACCAAGCGCGGAGGCGTCAGCTTCTTTTGATACAGCATCGGCGTCGCCCACGCCAATCTTGCGCTGCCAGTTAGCAGCATCATCTGCGGCTTGTTTTAAGTGCAGAGCTTGGGTGCCGGATATATCGGCGCGAAGAGGAACAGAGGCCTTTGGACCGCCCGCTATCTCCAGTCCTTGGTTGGCGGCGTCTTTTGACAGATTATATTCCATCTCTTCACCTAACCTCGGAAACGTCGGCTTCACGCGATCGGGGTTAATCTGAAAGGTCTCGCCTTGCAATAATGATTTAAGTTTGTCCGAAGCCGGCGCTACAACCTTGTTATTGATATCATCCGCAGCAGAGTTAATCGCATCTTGCGCCCGCGTAGCCATTTCACCGCTCTTAATGTCGGAGATATCTTTGCTGGCCTTAGCGCCGCCCTTTAACAGAGCAGAACCAGCTTCACCTATAGTGTGAGCAGCGCCACCAATCAATCCACCTAACACAGCATCACCAGTACGCGCACCAAGCGTATCATCACCTTCGGGCTTTTGTAGAAATCCTTGTGCTGCATTTATGCCAGCATTGCCTAGTATGCGACCACCTGCGGATTCAGCTGCGCTGGCAGGAGAAGCAGCAGCCATAGCAACCGTGCCTCCCACGCGACCGAGAGCATGTCCAGCAACATCATCGCTAGCTTCGCTGGGATTTACGTTACCAAGAGAGGCAGCCTGCACAGCTCCGTGTCCAGCGCCTTGTGAGAAGCCAGGGCGTATGAGGTCCATAAGGGAGCGAACAGAACCGCCAGTGAGGCTAGGCTCTTGTGGAGGCTCTGGTTGACTGATAGCAGCCAAGCCCGCGTCGCTCACCTTAGACATGTCGCCGGATTGCAATGCGGCCAAGTCTTGGTCTGAAAGCTTTGACAGGTCCATTATTGGCCTCCGGCCTTTCTCTTGGCAGCGCGCACAGCTATTTCACGAGCCGCCGCACTCTGCATATCCATTCCCCCGGCTGCTTGTGGCGCTTGTCCGCCGCCTTGTTGGCTGGGGCGGAAAAATGAGGTGAGCTTGTCCACGAGGCTTTGGGGTTGTGTGGGAGTTCCACCACCAGTAAATGTGGGGTTGGTGGGGGCTTTTTTAAACACCGACATTTTTTGCTGGAAACTGTTTTCTATAGGAGCGCCGATATTTGCTAATTGCGATTCACGGCTTGGGTCAGCAAAAGGGTTCATGGCATAACCATTTGTCACGTTCTGCACAAGCTGCTGGTGCTTGTCATGTGCGGTGTTAGCTGCCGTCATGAAAGCGCTATTTAAAGCCGATTGCTCATTTTGCGTCAGCGGAGTGGCGTCATTATCCGCGGCGTTGCCAATATTTGCGATAGATCCATAGATACTATTGGGCAACAGCGATTTCGCTTCTTGTTCGTTAAACCTATTCATGCCTAAGCTTTTCAGCATGAGCGTCTTGGCCTGACCTCTTGCCATCCGGTTGTTCGGGTCATTAACGGCTTGTAGGCCTTCGAATGCAGAACCGAGAGCATCTTGAATCTTAGGCACACCGGATTGATAGGCTTTCACTGCACTCTGAATGGCGGATGCCCCGCCTTGCATCATCTTTCTTTGAGCAGCGACGTACGGGTCAACACCAGATGACAAATCCCCAACGCGCACAGAAGCCCCGTCTGGAGCCTCATTTTGTAGCTGCTTAAGAGTGGCTAACGAATTCTGCTGTTCTCTATTTGCCTTGTCTACATCTAAATCGGCCTTTTGCTGGTTCTGCCGTCTTGCATTTTGATCGCCAAGAATAAGTTGAGTAAGGGAGTTAATACCCGGCTGTAATGAAGCTAAATCACTCTGTAACGGCATATTATATGTTTCCTACTAAAGCGCCGCTAAGGCTTTTTCCAGCGGCAGTTAAGCCGTTGGAGGCAGCTCCCCCGAATGCGGCCTGAGTGCCTTGGTACATTCCGTTGCTCATCGCATCCCCAAGATTTCTTATTTTATTGGCGTTCTGTGAAGTTATGCTGGCCTGGTTGGCATTTTGTTGAGCGGTGTAATCATCTCTATTCTGGTTAGCAGCGTCGTTAGCTGTGCTCAGTTGGGCATTGTAGCCGCCCAAGTTACGATTGTAGGCGCTGTTCTCTGCGTTCTGACCCATACTACCAAGGCTGCCAATGAAGCCTTGAAGCTGTCCCATGCGCTGCATATTCTGATTGTAGCGGTTCTGAGCAATGGCCATTTGCATCTGACCAAGCGCCTCGTTCTTATTGCCCTGTAGGCCCGAGAACTGCGCCTGTGCTCCTCCGGTGTTTCCACCCGCCATGCCTCGGTCGGCTAGACTTTGAGACAAGCTCTGCCCTGCCTGGCCAAACTGACGAGCTATGTTTCCAGCTGCCTGTCCGTAAGCTTCCACGTCTTGAGGCTGCAAAGTGAAACCCTGGTTGTTGAGCTGGTTCCACGTGTTGTTAGCATTGCTCATAGTGCCGCCAGCACCATATAGCCCCGCCAACGTGGGGTCACTCATTACCTGATCTTGTGCCACCTTCGAGCCATAAATGGGGCTGGCTGCAAGAGCTGCGCTGTCGGTTGGGCTCATACCACTCAGCACAGAGGTGAGGCCGGCGCCGTTCATCAGTGCGTTGCCTGCCTGACCTAGTGACGGGCTGCTGTTCGCCGCCGTCATGGTGTTGAGGGCGTTAGTGCCTGTGTTGCTTAGATTTCCGGCTTTGTAGTAATTGCCTTGGGAGCCGTTGAGGCCTAGGACATCTCCAAGTGGTGTTAACATTGACATAAATTAATTAGTTCCTAAATAAAATCTGCGTATGATGAGGCATCCATCTGTTCCATGCCCGCCGCCCGGCGCGCCCGATGTGCCGCTTCCTGCTCCGCCGCCGCCTGAGCCATATCCAGAGGCATCGCCCCCAGATGGCACAGCCCCGGTGCTAGATCCGTCACTGCCAATGCCGCCGGCACCAGACCAGCCAGCTCCGCCGCCGCCTCCGCCAAGATGCCCACCAACAGTGGCGCCGTTAGCGCCGCCTAAGGCCAAAGCATTGTCTTGCCGGCTTTGGCCAGGCAATCCTTGTCCGCCGCCATCTCCACCATAGCCAAAACCGCTGTCAGGGGTGTTGCTTCCGCCGCTCACGCCAGCTATGCCTCCCAGTATGTTTAACACTGTATTGCCAGCAGAGTCCGTCATCGTAGTGGCGCCTCCGTTGCTTCCGATGGTGCTACTGCCTTGACCAATGCTTATGCTATAGAGCGCTCCTGGGTTTACACTAAGAAGTAGGCCGCTTATTGCCGACCCGCCACCGCCACTAGAGCAGTTGGTAGAGTTTCCGCCGCCACACCCACCGCCGCCCGCCCCTTCAATAACAACGGTGTAAACATCGGGAGGGCAGCTCCATTGCTGTGTTTGTGCCCCGTAGGCCTGAAATAGTATTGTGCTCTTAGCCGGGTTATGCGGCAGCCCGCGTTTCAAGCCATCCATAATTAATAGTCTCCGCCCACGCAGGTCACCATAATGCCTGTACTAATGGCCGTGCCGGTTGTGGCTGTCAGTGTGTAGCCAGAAGGAAGGGCAAGGTCTAGAGCCACCTCAACACGAGACGATGCGGCTGTCTGAGAAAGAGAGTTAGATGCCATGGCCACTTCATACACAAGCGCGTTGTTAGCTGCGGTGCTGGTAGCTGATCCATTATTTACAAACAAACGGACAACGGTTCCGGTGTTGCTGCCGAGAGCTTCAAGGATGACCTTTTCAATCTTGGAGCCATTGGCGCCTGATGCGGTGAACACGGTGGCTACTGTGCCTGTGCCGTCAAGGTTGGTGTTTGCACTGGTGCCGGTGGAGGCCCAGCTTACGCGAGGGGTGAGGATGAAAATCGGTGTTGTGTTGGCGGCCATGGTATTTCCTTAGGTAAAGTTTAGATATTGATAGACACGAGCGGCGGGAGCGGATGGTGCGGGAGCCAGTACAAACGCAGTGCCTGCGCTGTTCACTTGAGGCACGTTACCGGCCACGCTCGACGACAAAGTCATGCTTATTCCCACTCCGCCTCTAGCTGGTGCGAGAGCTGCTTCTTCGCTCACTTTCCCGCTGCTGTCGTTGATGACCACATAATTGGGATTGCCTGCTTTAAGCTTGGTGGCGCGCGTAATGCCCGCAGCTTGGATGTTGGTGTCATCCAGACCTGTGACGTTAAGAAGCGTGGCTATGTCGGTAAACTTGGCGTTTACTTTCGCAGAAGCGATAACTGTGTTTGGTGTGAAATCTGGGTAGTCGTATACAAGTAGTGGCATAGGTTAGCTCGCTTGCCACTGTTTGGTGGCTTCATTCCAGGTGTAATATTTTCCATCGGTGGGATAGGGCACAGGCGCCTCCCACAGCCAGGTTGTTTGATTTAATGTCCAGCTTGGATAGGGCTGCGGAGCATAGAAAACATCATGTGTCGAGTCGTACAGCGACCCGATGCCAGCATAATTTCCTCGCAGAACTGCTCCACCGTCGGGCTGCCCATCTGCTCCATAATGTACGTTGCCTCGGGTGTTGTAGGATGTTTGCAACCATGTTCCAGGAGAACTATCAACAAACGTTTTGAAGAAGTCGGCTTCGGCGACAATCACTTGAACAACTTGGCCGTTTAGTACTTTTGCATAGTGACTCATATTACGCGGTATAGCTCCCCGAAGTGGTAAACTTGATAATGGTGTTTGCCCCGCTTGTTGTGACAGTTGGTGAGCCGGTCGTGGTGCCGCTGTAGTTTGCCGTTGGAACAGATAGGATAACTACTCCCGATCCCCCAGCTCCCCCTGTGCTCGTAGCGAGCGTTGCTCCTGCACCGCCGCCGCCCCCTGTATTGGCAGAACCCGCAGTGCCGTTTCCTCCGTTATTAGCAGCCGCTCCGCCACCGCCACTGCCTCCACTTCCGGCTGTATTAGTAGAACTGGCGCCGCCACCGCCGCCACCAGCATAGGCCACAGAGTTAAACGTACTGCCTGAGCCCCCATTTCCTCCCGCACTGCCGGTGGCATTATTACCGGTTGATCCTGCACCACCGCCGCCGCCGCCCCAGTATGGCGAACTACCAAGCCCTGATCCGCCTGCGTTTCCTTGGCCAGCAGTTCCCGATCCGCCGGCAGTACTGGTAGTAGGTGCGCCGCCTCCGCCGCTTCCACCACTAACACCAGCAGTTGAGTCGCCGGCTGAACCTCCGCCGCCCCCACCAGTAGAAGTTACTGTGGTGAGGCCAGAGCCAGACAACACGGAATTACTCCCAGAGCCCCCGTGAGCATTTGCACCGGCGGAGCCGCCGCCCCCAACAGTAACGGTATATACTGAACCTGCAGTAAGAGTGCCGCTGCCGGTTTGATATCCACCAGCACCACCACCTCCGCCTTGGCCACCTCCGCCCCCGCCTCCAGCCACCACTAAATAAGTAGCAGAGTAGTTTTGAATGGGAGTTTTGCTGTTCATGCCAACGTACGGTACCCATCCCTGCGTGGCGTCTATGTAGACAATGATAGCCCCTTCACGGTCAACAGTGAGGGTTACGTTTGAAGTGCCGCCGTTAAACTTATTTCCATTAAGTGCGAGCGTTAGGTTGTTGTTTGCAAAAGTGCCCGCATAATCGACAAATGCAATAAACTGTCCTGTGCTAGGAGAAGCAGGAAGAGTGGCCGTGATACCAGCTGAGCTTGTGTTTACTGGGTAGCCATTACCTGCCACGGCATTGAAGGCACTTGTTTGTACCGCTTGCCAAGAGATATAAGGCAATAGTCCTGTAACTTGGGATGACGGAAGAGACAGTGCCGATAGAGTGGTTAGCGTGCTATTACTAGAGGCTGTAATATTAGCAGCCGTGCCGGTGGTGTTTTGGTTTAGAGTGGGGACATCACCCGCAGCTATGGTGCCCCATGCAGGAGCGGCAGAAACAGAACCAGTGCCGGTTTGAGTGAGAAATTGTTTAGTGGCAGAGGTAGACCCAGCAAGGCGAGCAGGGGTAGGAGTGGCGTTCTCATAAATAAGGTCGCCGAGAGTGGTCATCGGGTTGGAGAAGCCGCTTGGAGGGGCTGCCCATGTGCCGTCTGCTTTTAAGAATTTACCCGCAGCCGCATCTCCTGCGCCCGGAGCGGGGGCTAACCCATGCGTGCCGCCTGTCCCGCTGTCGCCGGCCAGGTCGGTAGTATCCCAGTAGTCAGTCTTTGCCGTGGCTGGTGTGAGACCGCCAGTGCCGTTTGCTTTTTGAACAGCCGAGCCTGTAGTAGCTGCTTGAGTAGCAATAGTGCCTAAACCCAGATTGGTACGGGCTGTTGCTTCATTCGCCAAATCAGAAAGATTGTTTGCTGTCTGTGCAAAAGCAGAAGAGGCCTGCGTAGCGGCTGTGCCTAATCCAAGATTTGTTCGTGCCGTGGCCGCATTGGCTACGTCGCTTAGGTTGTCGGCGGCATTGAGCGGCGTATATCCTAGAGCAGCTTGCTTGCTGTTAAACGTGGTCCAGTCGGCGGCACTGAGGGCTCCCGCTTGGGTGGAAGAAGCAGTTTGTATGCTGATTACGCCAGCAGTGTCGGATAGCGGAGAAGTGGCGGAAATAGCGGCCTGAGCGCGGGCGGCAGTGAAATATAGGTTTGTGGTGCCTTCCGGCAAAGCGTCGGTGGTGGGGGCATAGGCAAGCGCGGCAGTGCCCGATCCAAGGTTCACCAGGTCCGAAAAATTGGCAGTAGACTGCGCGGGGATGACGGCAGCGTATTTAGCACTGCGCGACTGGTTGTTGCCAAGAGGATAGTCAAACTGGAAGGTAACAGAATGAGACAGAGCCTGTGTCTGGATAACAGCAAGGCTCCAAGTGCCATCTGCGGCAGTGGTGGTTTCTGCAAGAAGGCCGGCAGGAATGTAGTTACCGTGTGTGTCTGTAAAGGCACAGGTGGTGTACACACTTACCGTAGCGCCAGACAGCGCCACAGCATTAGGACCGTAGAGTACACCAGATACAGTGCATGTAGTAGGAGCTGGCATTAAGTTCTCATTCCCAAATCTGCGTAGACAATAGAGAAGCCATATAGGAGTACAGGCTGTTCACTGTTGCTGTTACGAAAACGCAGCTTGATGGTTTCGCCTTGGTTGTTGTTGTAAGGAGTGGCGGCTAGGTTGAATATCAGCCGTTTAGGGTGCGGGTGGAAATCGTCCCACTTGGCCACGTCCCAGAATGCAATATCCCACAAGGCGTCGTCAGATTGATTGGCGGTGGTGATGGTTTGGAAGTTGGTAGACGCTTCGCTGTCATCGAGACGGAAATCGGTCCAGTAGTCTAGGTACAGCGGCCAGTTCCCAACGTTCTCAACCCAAGCAATGACCTGGAAAAACTGTTTATACGCACCAAGCTTTTGCATATCAAAATCTTTAGTGACGTAGGACCAGGTGTAATCGTTGGGGCCTATTCCGGTTGTGGCATAGAACTGGCGATAGGTGTATCCAGCGTTATCTCCCGACAACACCACGTATTCCTGGCTAGCACTTGTTGGGAATATGAAAGCGGCGGAAGCATATACAGGGTTATTAACTATGCCTTGTAGGAAAATGCCGTCAATTACCCGCTGGTTCATCATGGGCGTAATTTGCTGTAGGGTGAGCTTCAAATCCAATTTGAGTATGTAAACTTGCTCGCCGTAGTCCAGGTGGGACAAAAACCAGACGATTTGGTTCTTGTCGCGGAGGAACTGTCCGCTGCCGAGAGATAGCTTGGCTAAGTCGAGCTTCCCATCAACGCTCCACAACTGCTCGATGGGCCGGCTGAGATAGATGGGCTTGCTAAGGCCGTCCCACAGGTAAATGCCGCGGTTATCGATGTAAACTAAATGGCCACCAGCCGTGACAACGAGTGGCTGTGCAATGGTGCCAGATGCATCTACAAACTTTAGTATCCAATCAGTGTAAGAAGAGCCTGAAATGACCCACAGCTCGGCCTCTTTAAACACACACAAGAATTCATCCGTGGATTGCGCGTTGGGCGAGAAACTGACAATGGCGAGCGCGGTAATGGCGCCGCCACTAGGTACGGGAATGGTGTTTGTAAGGGGCCAGCTTTCTGGTTTGTCCAGGTCGCTTATGTAAACAGTGCTGCCACTAGCTACCACAGCGCGACGTTTCCACAATGCAAGCGTATTGTACGTTCCGGTGGGCAGAACGTTGTTATCAAGAATGACGTTGCCTGGGCGCGGAGTATTTTGGCTGTCGTCGATGCTGTCGCCGCCGTCTACGAACTTGCTATTATACGAGGAGCTGCTGGGATCGATTTCGGCCACAATGTCGCCGGTAGTGAACAGAGACGCGCCATTGAAGGCGCTACGCCACAGCACTATACGGTCGTAGAGGGTGGAGTCAAGGTTAGTAAGGCCGGATAGGGAAATGGTCTGTACGCCGGTTGTATCGGTAACTGAGGCTTTAACGTCCAGCACCACGTTAGAAAGAGCTTGTGTGCTTTTCTTTCTATATTGCACACCATAATAGTAGGTGCCCGTGGCTGGCCAATGGCCCGTGCTAGCAATGGTCTCGGCTACTGATAAGCTGCCGGTAGGTACCTGGCATCCATTTTCAGTCACCTGTGTCACTACAGGCCAGGAGGCGCCGCCATTGGTTAGGAATGTAGCAGCCATGGCGGTGCAAGTGGATACGCGCGAGAAAATGACGTTAACCAGAGCAGCGGCAGCGGTGTTGTTTAATATGGCCGAGGTTATCTGCGCAGTGGTGCTAGAGCCAGATTGAATGGACACAGAAATGGCCGTGTCCGTTACGGTGACAATTTCCGAGCCCGCAGCGCCGCCGATGACAAATGCTACAGATATACTGTTGCCGCTGGTGTCTGCTTTGTTTGCCGTGAAGGTGAGGTTTTGAACAGAGAGTGTGGCGTTGGCCGCTTGTTGTGTGCTTAGTACACCTCGTGGGAAGGCCATGCCGCCGCCTGTAAGCCATAGAACATCCGCGCTGGGTGATGTGTACATGGCGCTAAGCACAGGTTGTATGGTGCCAGAGGTAAGAAAGTCTGTAGCGGCGCTCGCAGTGTCGTCGGCTAAATTAGTAAAGCCGCCCTGCAACGTCATGAGCTGCACTTTGGTGCCGGCAGCCCGAATAATGGTCTTTGCGCTGTTCTGGGTGTTACGAAGCGCCAGCCCTAACGTGCGCAGCTGGCTGTCAGCGGCGGAGTTTACACGGGAGGGACAAAAACTCTTCTGTATGGCTCCGCGTACAGTGTATTCGAAGTTGTAGCCGTCAGTGTGTTGCCCCTCTTGCACAATAAACGGCGAATCGGACAGGTTTAACCCTCCGATGTTCGCTTGAAAATGTGCCACGATCTTTTGGACCGCTTGTTGCTGGGGCATTTATTAACCTAAAGAGTAGTGAACAACTGCTGCTGCGCCTGTTCCGCTGATAGAGCAGTAAAGACCGGCGTTGGCCTGTATACCGCCCTCAGGAATGTAGAGGCTGGCCGAAGAGGATGCTCCGGGAACAATTAATTTAGCCAAAACAGTTCCAGAGCCTGCGCTGGGGTTGTCGTAAATGATGACAGTGGCGGCGTTGGTGCCGTCAGTAAGAACGATGAGGCCTTGAAGTCTTCCGTTGATGGTTGACAGCGCTTTAGAAGAAGAAAGCAGGCCAGATGATTGTGCGGCACATAGATGACTCATGATTTTCCTTTAGTTCACTTCCCAGGGAACAACGTAGGTGGGGAAACGGCTGCGCTTGCTGCTCAGCTCGCGAAATTGTTTGAAAAGATCGGCGAAATTGGCCAAGGCATTTTCGTGTACCGAAACACCGTTGCACAGACTCTCTTTAAGCTTGGCTTGGTAAATGGCATACTTCTCAATGCACTGGAAAAACAACACGCAGATTTGATTTGTCACTTGGTCAGCGCCGTCTGTCAGAGCAGCGGGTAGCTGTATGTACTCCAAGAGAAGGCCGCCAGTTTCGTTAAATGTCGGAGGAGGGCGCAGAACAATGTTATTGCCGCGAAAGAAATAATAGGGAACGTATGTCTCGGAATTTGTTCCGGCGCTCGTGTAGTAGCTCTTAGTGAGATCATTGATATATGGCAGGCGGATGTTTTGGGTTGGCAATACTTTGAACAAACCCAGACACACGAAGAAGTCAGAGGGAAGCGCAATGGTGTCAGCACCAGATACAATGTTTAGGGAGGTGACGGTTGCGCCTTGGCCTTCGTTTACACTAGACAGCTCCGCCATGAGAATGCGAATGGCCTCGTTGTTGTAACGAGTAAGTTCGGTGTCGGACCAAAAGCTGTTATTCGGGTCAGGCTGGTTAAGCATGTCCCGCTCAGCTTCAATCAAACTCTGCAATGTCGGAGCTATCAGTGGTGTGGACATTAACTTTCCTTAGAGGGTGCGTCTTCTTCTTTGGCGGGTTCTGCCGCTTTCTTATTGAGCATTCCGCTCTGTGATGCTTTGAGGCGGGCAAGGCCGATACGCGCGTGCTCTGCGTCTGCCTTGGCGGTGTCTTCTTGCTTGCGCTGGTAGGCCAGCAGTTCGTCAATGGCCGAAAGGTCGCCCTTAGTGGCATACACGCTGATATCAGCTTTGATGTTGGCGGTGTCGAGGTCGCTGCGAAGGCCCACTTGAAGGTTGTTTACCTGCGTTTGGAGATGAGAAATTCTCTTGGATATGCCGACGGTCTTAGCTTCGGCCAATTCTGCGATGCCATCCTCGCTTTTTGCATAGGAAGGGTCATCAAACTTCTCCGACACAGTCACCAGGCCCAAGTAGCCTTTGTTGCTGTTGAGAAAATGGCCGATTTCAGGGCGCATGCGCTTAATCTGTCCCGGTTTAAAAGAAAACCAGTTACCGAAAGCTTTGCACTCGACGGTCTTGTCAAGGGGGTTATACACAAATACGTCTTGGTTCAGGTCCATACAGTTACTTAACCTTTTATGCCTTTGAGAAAGGCGCCAAGGTCGGCTCCTTCAGAGACAAGAGAGGCAAACTTTTTCCACTCTTGCTTATGTTGTTTGAGGTCGTAGCGCATTTCTTCGTTAGCGTTCTTGCGAACTTTTTGCTCATGCTCGACGGCTACGTTTTCGAGATGTGCATCAAAATCTTTGTACTTCCACGCGTCCATGGATTTAATTTTTCCAAGCAGCCCGTAATGCAAAACAGGGCAGTCTAGAACGTGGTGAATGAAATCTACTTCCTTGCGCTCATACGTGTAGAGCTTGCTGCCATCATCAAGTGTTCCGTGGCACACCATCGTAGGATATTCAGGGGCTCGGCGTATTTCCCAGCAACCTCTCCCGTCTAGCTTGTCGGTATTCCATTTGATGTATAAATATCTGTCGTAAAACTTGAGGGAGCGCTCTAGAGCATCTTTATTGCAATCCAAAACAGAACCAGTGACAACACGTCCAAAACCACTAAGTTTATGGCTAGGCTTCTGCATCGTTTTTCCCATCTTTGTCGTTCATGGATGGATGTCGGCGAGCCGCATACAATGCGCCCAGTGACCCGACAGAAGCTGCGAAATCCCCACCGCCAAAAGCGCTTAAATGTAATGCTCCAAGCTCTAGACCCGAAAAGCACATTTTTGCCAAACATACGGCAAAGCCAACTACCAAAAGGGTCAGCGTAACGGAGGGCTCTTTCGTCTTCGGGTCTGTCAGCCATATGGTCATAAAATATACCCCTCTATGAGGCCGAGGGGCTAGGCACTAGTTCTTAGGAAACGCCAGCAGGGGTTGCTAGACCAGTAATCATCCCGAAGCCGTTACGCTTGCCTGTTCCCAGGTTCACGTAATGTCTCCAGTAGGATTGATAGAGGTCGAAGTTGGCCATGCGGAGAAACTTATCGCTTCCATCATGGGTTCCGACTTCGAGGGCAGCCAGCTCAAACTTCTCAAGCAGCTTCTTGGCGAAGGCATAGACAGTGTTGTTCTGGCAGTCTACGTCAAGCCACAGCTCAATGCCGTTGAACTCAAGCTTTTGAAAGCCGGCGTCCATTTTCTGTTCAGCATAGCGCTTCTGAGGCACCACGATATCGAGGTACTTCCTGCGCTGCTGGCGGTGCATGATGAGGGTGTCAACGTTCTCGCCAGAGAGGATGGCTACATCATCGATAATGCGTTGAAGAAGGTCAGACGTGAGGTTTGCACCGCTTGCGTCGATTCTTCGTCCGCGCCACAGATAGTTGGTAGCTGCCGAGATGTTTTCAAACGTGGTGAGGTTGGTACCGTCGTCGCAGATACCTTGTAGCCCCATCATTTCTTTTCCGTCAGCAGGAGCGCTGTTGAGGATGTTTTGCTTCACGAGCGATGCACTGGAGGTCAAAGCCGCACCTACCGACGTGGAGAAACCAACAATGTTGTTTACCTTGTCAACATAGGATACGCGGAGAGCCGTAGCCACGAGCGAGCTGGACAGGGTGACATCGAGCACCATATTCTGACGAATATATTGCGTGCTGGTAACAGTGAAGGAGGTGAGGTTAGAAGCTACGTTCCCAGCGGGAGCGCAGATAAAACCGTTTCCGAGGCCATAGAACTGGCGGTTCTCGTCTTTGATAAGACGGTCACGAGCGCGTTCCATAGCATCCATTACAACGTTTACAAAGGATTCGTCATCACCTTCGGCAGCTTTGCTTACCAAGCCAGAGAACTGGATTGGAGCTACCATGATCTTGGGAGTAACTTTCCATTGTTGATAGTCTTCGCTATCGATTGTGCGGAATTGCTCTTCTTCGTTGATAGCGCCTACAGATTCGTTACCGTAGTCGTTAACGTCTCCGAAGAAGCCTTCACCGCCCGGTGAATAGTTCTTGCTGCTCTTGACGATTTCATTCATCGCCCGAGCTTCCAAGTTCTGGAGTCGCGAAACGTTCTTGTCGTAGACCCGTTTCAACGCACCAGCAACTGAGCTTAAATTTGTATCAGCCATTGCTTACCTTTAGATTTCTTTTTCTGCTCTGGAGGAGTTGAGAGCTTCGCGTTTAATTTCTGCGAGCAGCTCTGCTTTGCTTAAATGCTGTTCCTGTTTGTTGGCTTTCGCCGGAGCACTTTTAGGAAGAGTGGAAGGCTTGCCAGCTTCTACGCGCTTATTATCGATAAGCTGCTTATTGGCTGTGCGCTCTACACCTTGAAACATTTTGCTTAAGGAGTCGTGTACTTGCTTCATTACGGAAGGCAGGTCACTAATGTTTAGCTTTGGATTAGAGTCGGCAACTTGCTTTATCATTGCCTCATACAATCCTCGGCGCTCCTCGGGCACTTTATTTTCGGTGTAGAAATTGGTCTTTGTGCTGGCTACTTGCTGTTGAGCAGTTTGCGCACTAGACGTTTGTCTCCACTGGTTAAAGTCGTCAATTTGCTGGCGCGCGGTCTTCAATTCATCACGCATGTTTTTAACAAGCGCTCCGAACTGTGGATCAATGCCAGCCAAGCGTTCCATAAGCTCATCCCGTTCTGCGGGAGTGGCTTTCTTCACTTGGTCTTGAAGGCTTTGTAATACTTTCGCTTGCGCCTCGATTTGTTCCTTGAACGTATTGCGTTCTTGGATCAGCTCTTGAAAGCGCGGGTGCTTGTGAAACGGAACATTATCTTCGCTAGGTGCAGATGCAGCCGCAGGAGTGGTCTCCGCAGCAGCCCCTTCACCAGAGGTGGGTTGTTGTTCTGTTGCTTCCGCAGACGATTCGGAAGGAATTGTTTCGTCTTGTTGGTCTTCAAACGACATTGATGTGTCCTACTGTTACGTGCATATACCCGGCACGACGGGCTACTGTAGGTTTACAATAGTTACTTGGTTGTTTACTCAGAGCCTTGCTTGTAACCAGCAAGGCCTTGGAGTGAGCTGGACGGGGCTCGTTACGTCCGAAATTTGTTTATGAGAGCCGCTGTGGGGCTCACTATGGCTGGCTTCTTCTGCTCGCGTATCCTGCGGGACACTTCGTCCAGCATAGGCTTCACAATGCCTGCATATGCATCCACGCTTTTCTTGGCGTAGGACATCGCGTAATTGTTCATCTCCAGCAGGCACACGCTCTTGTAGTGGCGACACACCTTGCTGTAATCGACATAAAACTGGTAGCCGAGGTCAATGACCTTGTGGCAGAACGACAAATCCTCGCCGGCAGTCATGTTGCGCGTCTCGCTGTCAAACTCGAAAGCGAAGTAGGGCTTTTCAAGCTCTTCAAGAAGCTTGCGCTTGATAAATAAGCAACCTGTGGCCAAACCATCGATGTAGTCGGTTCCTTTGGCAGGAACATCGGCTGCCGCAAGGCCGCCGTTCTTTCCTTTGCCTTTGTACGCAGTGAACTGTATTTGTGGCTGGTCGTGGCCGGGTGGGGTAATGAATATAGGGTAAGGGGCGCCAGCCACTATCCACTTTTCGTGGTCAAGCACGAGATCGAAAATGTCAGGAGGAGGCACCACGTCGCTGTCCAGGAAAAACAAAATGTCTGCTTCGCTCTTCAAGAAATTTTCAACGTGCATGTTTCTTGCGAAATCATGAAACACACGGCGCACGCACATCTCAGGCCAAATAAATTCGATCTTGTCAGCGTACAGCTTCTCAGCATCGCGCCAGAACCACACCTGGGCATCGGCGATGGTGCCCATGGTAGGAACAGCTACATAAACTTTTATTTTATTCATGCAGCACCTGGACCGCGCATGGCACCGCTGCCCTTAATTTGACCTGGCACGAGCGCATCGCCAAAAATAGCATCCTTCAAGTTCTGCCCAACACCATTGCCGGCTTTGTGATGCTTATTCACAGGAGCATTGGGGCCGGGAGGAGGCGGGGCAGGCTGCTGGCCGGCCATCGCGGCTTGCATGGCCTGCTGCTGCTGTTGCATGGCCTGCATTTGCTCGTGCTGCTGAATGTGAGCGAACACGGCCTGCTGCACAGGAAGAGGCAATGCCATGAAGCGCGGCTCTTTCGTCATGTTGCCATGTACGGTAATATGTACACCGTGATTGTCGGTGTCGAGCACGACAGGTTTGGTGTCGGGCGATTGATTCACCTCGCGCAACAAATCGTTTTCCCACTCAGCACGCCGCGTGTCTGGTCCGACATCGCTGTCATATCCGCTAATACCGAGGTCTTGTAAGAACTGAATGCGGTTGGCTGGCTGGTCTAGCTGGAGAGCGCCAGTGTTGGCCACTTCTAGCTTTAGTGCCTGTTCGGCTGCTTGTAGCTTAGGCACGTTGCTGCCTGCCTCAATGATGACATTGCAATTGTCATAGAGGTCTTCGCCGATAAAGTTTTCAATTTCCTGCTCGGACAGCTCTTGGTTTTTCATCATGAGCATGCGGATAAAGTCTGGGCGGGGCTCTTTATATTTCGTAGCGATGAGACGCAGCTGCTTCTTCTGGCTGCACTCCACAAACCTCTTCCAACGGTCCAGTACTGGAAAAAGTTTCCCCGTGCCTACTTCGTAAAGCATGCTCAGCGCCGAGGCGGCTGTGACTCCCGGAGGTCTATCGCCCTTTAAAATATCCATAGCGCCCGTGACGCTTTTGAAATCCTCTAAAGTCTTCTCGCGCTCTATGAAAACGCTTTCGTGCACGCCTGTGGGCTGTATAGTTTCGGGCTTAGCGCCGCCAGCACCGTCAGCACGATAAAACTGTTCATGGCCGGGGCGTCCCGTCCAGCTGCCGGGCTCTACACCGATACCGAGCGGAATGAGACGCTGTGGAATGGCCATCGTCTTGCGAGTGAGGATGACAGTGGCATCAATGCTATTTAGCTTCTTCTGAATTTCAGCGCCGTCGTCTAGCGGCCCTTTGGCCCAGAAACGACCAGGCACTATTTCCCAGCGGCACTCAGAATAAGGGTGCCAATCGCCGAGGTCGGGGCCTTCGCAGGGGCTATCGCCCACGTAAAGCGGTATACCATTGGCCACAACAACCATGCGCCCTTTGGGGTGCTTCTGTGTGGGGCGTTCGTAGTATTCTTTTACCACTGCGGTGTTGGCAAGGCTCGGGTCGGCAGACGTGCCACCCGTATCGGGCGCGAAGCCGTTTTTAACGCCGCTAGAGGTCTTGAGCTGGAAGAATCTGCGCAGGCTGTTGTTGAGGGGGGTTTCAGCCTTCACCTCGTCAGCGCGGCCAGTGTAGCCTACAGAATTGGGGTCATTCTGTGGTTGCGCGTAAACAGTTTGAATCCAATCAAGCTGCTGTATGCTGTATTCCATCACCCAGCGCGTCTTCTGTAGAGATACAGCAAGAGGGTCAAGGGCAATGCGGTAGGGTTCAATAATATCAGAGTTGACATCGCCGAGCGGTAAGACATCCACCACAGGCTGTCCAAACTCATCAAGCACAGGCACTTCTTGTTGCCCTGTCACAGCGCCCGTTTGAGGGTCAAAGGTGGGCTGAATTTGCGTGCGAGGCACCTTTACCTGGCTCACATAAGACTTGTCCCAGTAGTCTTTCTTGAACACGTTGCCGTAGGTAACGAGAACAGATGCTGCGTATTCGAAGTTTTCTTCTTCGGCCAGGCGCTCATAATTCGTTTCACTAACAAGCGTGGAAAGCTTGGCGGCGGTCTTGTCCCGGTACATCATCGTATTGGGTCGAACAGTGACGCGTGGCTTGTTCTTGAGCAGGTAGCCCTTGAGCGTCTGATAGGCGTCGAACATAATGTTCGTGACGGGGCGTGGAATGTATTCGTTCTCTTTAGAAACGCGCAACGTCTTCCACATGCCGCCTGATGTGTTGTTCTCTTCCCACACGAGCCATTGCTGCCCATCCAGGAACATTTGATTGCGTTCCCAGTTACGACCAAGCTGTGTTTTCACCACAGAATCGTTGCGGTAGAACTTTTCAATATAGGACGCAAGCTGATCCGGATCTTCCACC
>Ga0134126_10000702_pt1 | contig 42074 bp, 36 predicted proteins | sample KB31752_FD_96881 | JGI IMG/M metagenome (GOLD analysis project Ga0134126, IMG submission 96881) | Terrestrial soil microbial communities with excess Nitrogen fertilizer from Kellogg Biological Station, Michigan, USA - KB3-175-2 | ecosystem: Environmental > Terrestrial > Soil > Unclassified ...
CAAGGTCTGGCGCGGCGCCTCAGTCTGACGCGGCGCCTCAGTCTGACGCGGCGCCTCAGTCTGACGCGGCGTCTCAGTCCGATGCGGCCTCTCCGTCTGATGCGGCGTCTCGGTCTGGTGCGGCCTCTCGCTCTAATGCGACCGGCCCGTTCCCGGGCTCACGCCGACGACCGTGAGCCCCGTCGTCCGCGCGCGAACCACTCTCAAGGGTCTCGCCGATTGTCCCGAGCGAGAACTGCGTTCAAGAATACGCCCGTCCGTTCGACGCAAAATATGTCTTCCTGGGATCACCGCGCCGCCACCTCTCATGATCTGGATTCTGTGGGCCGTCATGCTCGTCACCCACGGCGCCTTCTCGCGCTGGGCGCAGACGACACGCAGCTACGCGAAGGCGTCGCTGGCCGGCGACGTGCTCCTGATTACAATCTCCCTCATTACAGTGGACCAGCTTCAGGGCCTCGGCTTCCTGGACATGCTGCGCCTCGGCCTTTTCTTCATCGCCTTCGGCGCCGCCGGCCGACAACTGATGGCCAGCTTTCTGCGCGCCTGACTAACTTCGATCGAGCCGGCCATTCGAGCCGGCCATTCGAGCCGGCCAATCAAGCCGGCCGATCGAGCTGGCCGATGAAGCCCGCTGCTCGAGCCAGGCCGCCGCACGTAACCGCAACCTGTGCCGCCCCCGTCCGCTTCCATTGACGAAACCCGCCCCCTGGCGGATAAAGCAATGACGGTGCGGACAGGGTGCAATTCCCAATGACAGACGAGACTCCTCTGGCGCGGCGGATTCTGGCGCTCATCGACCTCACCAGCCTCAATTCCACTGACACCGAAGAGTCGGTTACCGCGCTCGCCGCATTGGCATCCACACCCGCCGGCCGCGTTGCTGCAGTGTGCATCTGGGCGCGATTTATTGCGGTGGCGCGTGAGCGTTTGAAGGGCACGGGTGTGCCGATTGCAGTGGTCGCCAACTTCCCCGACGGCTCGAGTGACGTGCACGGCGCGGCTGACGAGACCGCTAAGGCGGTGGCTAACGGCGCCAACGAAGTCGACGTCGTGTTTCCTTATCGCGCTCTCCTGTCCGGCGACAATGCGACCGGAGTAACACTGGTGCGTGCGTGTCGGGAAGCTTGCGGCCCGAAAGCGTTGCTCAAAGTTATTCTTGAAACCGGACAACTTGCCACCGCAGAACGAATCCGGCAGGCGTCCGAGCTCGCGATCGAAGGCGGTGCCCAGTTCCTGAAGACCTCGACGGGTAAGACTCAGCCCGGCGCCACTGTGCCGGCTGCGGCAGTGATGCTGGATGCCATTGAGTCTGCGCGTACACGTGGGATCACGGTCGGATTCAAGGCATCCGGTGGAATCGGCACGATCGCCGCAGCGCAGGCTTACCTGGAGTTATACGAAAAGCGCCTCGGTGCCGGGACCGCCACCCCTGCGACATTCCGGATTGGCGCCTCATCGTTGCTCAAACCGGTGCTGGCGGCGTTGAGTTAGGGTAAATTGTTGGGCCTATGGGCCTCGACACATCAGATTATCCGCGCGACCTGTTGGGGTACGGCCGGCGACCGCCCCATCCGCAATGGCCGAACGGTGCGCGCGTTGCACTGCAATTCGTTCTGAATTACGAGGAGGGCGCCGAGAACTGCGTGCTGGACGGCGACCCGGCCTCCGAGACGTTCCTGTCGGAAATCGTCAACGCGCAGGCGTTTCCCATGCGTCACCTGAGCATGGAATCGCTCTACGAATACGGTTCTCGGGCGGGCGTGTGGCGGGTATTGCGCGCCTTCGAGCGTCGGCGCTTGCCACTGACCATTTTCGCGGTCGCCACCGCAATCCGGCGCAACCCCGAAGTCGCCGCGGCGTTCAAGGAGTTGGGCCACGAGATCGCCTGCCACGGACTGCGTTGGATCAGCTACCAGCTCAGTGACGAGGCCACCGAGCGCGCTGACATGGCGCATGCAATTGCAATCCTTCGCGACACCTTTGGCAATACGCCCTTGGGTTGGTATACAGGACGCGACAGCCCCAACACACGGCGGCTGGTCGTCGAGCACGGCGGCATCCTGTATGACTCGGATTCCTATGCCGACGATCTGCCCTACTGGACTGAAGTCGCCGTGCACGACGGCGGTAAGCCGCATCCGACCCCACACCTGGTGGTTCCCTACACCCTCGACACCAACGACATGCGGTTCGCGACCGTGCAGGGCTTCAATTCCGGCACGCAATTCTTCGAGTACCTGAAGGCCGCGTTCGATACGCTTTATCGCGAAGGCGACCCCGATGGGCTGAACGCGCCGAAGATGCTCTCGGTCGGGCTTCACTGCCGCATCATCGGCCGACCGGCCCGCATCGACGCCCTGGAACGATTCCTCGATTACGTTCAACAACATTCCAACGTGTGGATATGCCGCCGCGTCGAGATCGCGGAGCACTGGATCAAAACACACCCCTATGGTCAAGCTGCCTGTGGCCCTCATGGCTGACACCGATCTGCTGAAGCGTTACACCAACGTCGCCGACGAGCGGCTGGGCGCGGCCGCGCTGTTTGCGACTGACGACTTCTTCGCGGCAAAAGAACGGATGCTGCAACCAACCGAGCCGCAATGGCGCGAGGGCGTCTACGATGCGCACGGTAAGTGGATGGACGGCTGGGAATCGCGGCGGCGACGCGACCAGGGCCATGACTACTGCATCGTGAGGCTCGGGGCGCCCAGCACCCTTGCGGCGCTGGAAATCGACACCCGCCATTTCACGGGAAACTATCCGCCGTTCGCCTCCGTAGAGGCATGCCGCAGCGACACCGATCCGGATGCCAACACCCGCTGGAGCGTTTTACTGCCGCAAGCGGCCGTCGCGGGAAATCAGAGGAACTTCTATCAGTTGCAGTCCCCGGATGTCTGGACGCACCTGAAGCTCAACATCTTTCCGGACGGGGGAGTGGCGCGGTTTCGAGCCTACGGATCTGTAAATTACGATTGGCAGAGCAACGCGTCCGGCGGCGCGGTGGACCTTGTGGCGGCATTGCACGGCGGCCGTGCGATTGCCTGTAGTGATGAGCACTACGGCTCGATGCATAACGTGTTGCTACCCGGTCGCGGAAAAAGCATGGCGGACGGCTGGGAGACACGGCGCCGGCGCGAGCCAGGGTATGATTGGGTGATTCTGCAGCTCGGGACTCGCGGCCGGGTTGGACAGATCGATATCGACACCGCCCATTTCAAGGGCAACTACCCGCACCAGGTTTCCATTCAAGCCGCCTTGCTACAAGGAGGCTGGGACGGCCACCTCGTGAGCCAGTCGCTGTACTGGCCGATCCTGTTGGAACCGCAATTCCTCCAGGCCGATAGTGAGCATCGGTTCCAGTCGCAGTTACGGGATACGGGCGTCATCTCGCACGTCCGCGTGAATATTCATCCCGACGGCGGCTTGAGCCGCGTCAGGTTGTTAGGGCAGCCGTAGCGCGGGTGAGCTTCGATGCAATCCGTGACCATCCAGGCCCAACTTTTGACCGCCGCGGCGTTTGCCCCCTTCGGTGATGTGATCGAGACGGCGGAGCGTACCCCGCGGCTGATCAACGAAGGCACTTGCGAGCGCTTCGACGATTTGGCGCACGTCGATGTGTTGGAGCGCGACGGGCGTCCACTGCTCAGTATCTTCAACGCGAAGCCACGCACCTTGCCCTTCGAGATCAAGACTCTGGAGCGGCATCCTCTGTCGAGTCAGGCATTTTACCCGCTCGATGGTATGCCGTTCCTGGTCGTGGTGGCGGAAGAGGGCGCTGCCGGCCGGGTAGGGCGCATTCACGCCTTTCATGCTGCCGGCAATCAGGGCGTCAGCTATCGACGCAACACCTGGCATCATGCGCTGTTGGCCATCGGCCAAATCTCACGCTTTCTGGTTGTAGACCGCGGCGGACCTGGCGAAAATTGCAAGGAAGTGCGGATCGACCCGGCGGTTTGGGTGTCGGTGTTCCCGGCCAATGAAGCGAAAAATCGCGACAACCGCTAAAGCGGCGCTGATTCCAAACCACCCGCCTTCTTCTTTCTTAGCGTCATCATATGCCCGCCGGATGAGAGCCATTCTACAAGTGAAGGTACGGGAAGCTCCAAGCTTGCGTTCAGGCTTCGCCACAGGCACGGTGACGGTCCGCAAGTTACGGACGCTACTCATGGACAAATCCATCAACCGGCGTGAGGCGCTCATTGGAACAGGCGCCGCGCTCATCTCACTGAAGACCGGAGCCGCGATGTCCGCCACCCCAGCCGCCGCCCCGATTCCGCCGGCACCTGTGGCTCGTATCCAGGTGGTCAAGGACACGTATTTTGGCGAAACGCTCGAGGATCCCTATCGTTGGATGGAGAACGACAAGGATCCCGACTGGCTGCCCTTCCTCAAGGGACAGAACGAGCATGCCCGCGCCGTGTTGAACACCATACCTGGCCGGGACGCCCTGCTGCGCCGGGTCCAGCAGCTTTCGGGTGACGCTACGGCGACGCGCTCGGTCCAACGCGCGGGCGGTAAGTTGTTCTACGAGCAGCGCCCGGCGGATGCCGACAACTACAAACTGTTTGTGCGAGAGGAAGCGTTTGTCGGCGGGGATGGTTTTGTCCACGAAAACGGGATGGTCCGCGAAAGCGCGCCGCCCGCTGTCCTGATCGATCCGACCGCGCTCGGCCACAGTGCGGGCGCGGGTCATTTCTCGCTCGACTGGTGGAGTGTCTCCCCGGACGGAGCCTACGTCGTATACGGTCTTTCGAAAGACGGCAGCGAGGACTCCGTCATGCACGTGCTGCGCGTTGCCGACGGCAGCAACCTCCCCGACCAGATCCCTAACACCGAGAACGCCGTCCCGCAATGGCTCGACGATAGCGATGCCTTCTTCTACAACCAACTCACCGGCGCCGTCGGGACACCCGAACGCTATCTCGACAGCGTAGCTAAGTTTCACCGGTTGGGATCGGACCCTGCATCCGACCCTGTCATCATGAAGCGCGGTCTCACCGCGAGCATTGATTACGAGCGCATTCAGGCGCCGTATGTCCAAACCTTTGCCGGAGCGCGCCACGTGTTGCTGCTGCTTGGCGACGTGCGGCAGGAAAACCGCGTGTTGATTGCACCGCTGGCCGATGTCATCGCGGGTAAAGCTCATTGGACCCCGGTCGCCGGCTTCGAGGATGAAGTCACCGCAACGCAGATCGATGACGAGGTCATCTACCTGTTGGCCAATAGGGGCGCTCCACGCGGTCGGATTTTGCGCGCCTCGGTTCACTCTCCGTCGGTGCGCGATGCCAAAGAGATCGTGCCGCAGGGTGAGCGAGTCATCCAACGCCTTGCGCTCGCCAAGGACGGCCTCTACCTGCAGATCATGGATGGAGGCATCAGCCGCCTCGCGCGCATGCGCCGGGACGGCCATGTGGACGAAATCGCTCTGCCATTTGCTGGCACGCTCTCCGCGCTGGAGACTGACGCTCGGGAAGACGGCGCCCTGTTTGCCTTGCAGGGCTGGCTGACACCGTCTGATATCTGGTCGACGGATGCGCAGGGTCGCGCGAAGCCGACTGGTATCAACCCGAGGCCGCCTATCGACGTCAGCGGATACGACACCGTACGTGCATTCGCGACGGCAAAAGATGGCACGAAAATCCCCTATTCGCTGCTCTACAAGAAAGGCCTGCGACTGGACGGACGCAATCCAACCTGGATCAGTGCGTACGGCTCTTACGGTGCACCCGGCTATACGCCCGCTTTTGCCGGGCGAACCCTGGCACTCATTGACGCCGGCTTCATCGTTGGCTACGCGGCGGTTCGTGGCGGGGGTGAATATGGCCGCGAGTGGCACAAGGCCGGCCAGCTTGCCAACAAGCCCAACACGTGGCGTGACCTCATTGCGGTCTGCGAAGAGCTCTGCGCGAAGAAGTACACCTCACCGGCGCGACTGGCCATCGGTGGCCGCTCGGCAGGCGGCATTACAGTCGGCCGTGCCATGACCGAACGACCGGATCTGTTCGCCGCCGTCATCGATGGCGTCGGCTGGTCGAATCCCTTGAGATATGTGGCCGAGCAGAACGGCTACGGTGAGGAGCCGGAGTGGGGCGCGATTGCCCAGGAGTCGGGATATCGCGCGCTCAAGAGTATCGACAGCTACCAGGCAGTGCGCGACGGCGTTGCCTATCCGGCGGTGCTGCTCACCACGGGTGTCACTGATCCGCGAGTCGCGCCTTTTCACGTAGCGAAGATGACCGCACGCTTGCAGGCGGCGAGCAAGTCGGGCAAGCCGATCCTCCTGCGAGTCGACTATGATGCGGGCCATGGCATCGGCTCCACGCGCGCGCAACAGGATCGCGAGGCCGCCGACACCTACGCTTTCCTGCTTTGGCAGACCGGAGTGGCCGCTTACCAGCCCAAGTTATGAGAATTGCGACTTTTAACGTCAACAGCATCAACGCCCGGCTGCCGAACCTCGTTCGCTGGCTCACCGAAACCCAACCGGATGTAGTGTGTCTGCAGGAGCTCAAGGCGCCGCAAGACAAGTTTCCCGAAGCCCCCATCCGGGAGGCCGGCTACGGGGTGATCTGGCACGGCCAGAAGAGTTGGAACGGCGTGGCCATCCTCGCCCGCGGTGAGGATCCAGTCGAGGTAGGGCGCACTCTGCCGGGAGACCCCGACGACCTCCACAGCCGTTACCTCGAGGCCACCACGCACGGACTCACAATCGGCTGCCTCTATCTGCCCAACGGAAATCCCGCGCCGGGCCCGAAATTCGACTACAAGCTGCGCTGGTTGGAGCGCCTGGTAGTGCACGCCGCGGGACTGGTGAACAACCCGACTCCTGTCATCCTGGCCGGCGACTACAACGTGATTCCGACCGAGCGCGATGTCTACAAGCCGGAACGGTGGGTTGACGACGCGCTCTTCCGAGTAGAGGTCCGAGAAGCCTTCGCACGCCTCACGCGGCAGGGATGGGTTGACGCCATCCGTAAGTTGCACCCGCAAGCGACCATCTATACCTTCTGGGACTACTTCCGTAATGCGTTCGGACGCGACGCGGGACTGCGCATCGACCACCTGCTTCTCAATCCAACCGCCGCCCCCCGCCTGGTGGATGCCGGCGTAGACCGCGATGTCCGCGGTTGGGAGAAGGCCAGCGATCACGCGCCGACCTGGATTGAATTGAAATAAAGAGATACTTCACACCCTACACCCGCCCGTTATCTCCCGTTGTGACGACCGCCCCGGAATTACGCCCAAGTCCTACAGTAGGGTGTCTGCTTTAGAGCGGCGTTTGCGATGTCCCTATTGACGGGAACAAGTCCGTCGCCGGGAGTAACAAGATGAATAAGACTATCGCCGCGGCCGTTGCACTTGCGACCACGTTGGGCTTGCCGCTCGCCTTTGCGGCACCCCATGGCACGCCGCCAGCGCCAGACCGCCAAACGCTCGCCGATCTCACTGGAACCATCCAGACCTACAGTAACCGTGGCCCGATCGACAGCAGCGGTGCATTCTTCCAAAGCCTGGGGACGAACGGGCGCACCTGTGCGACCTGTCATGTTATTGGCGAGGCGATGAGTTTCACTCCGGCCCATGCGCGGCAGCGGTTCGTGCAGACCGCCGGCAAAGACCCGCTGTTTGCCGCCGTCGACGGTGCAAATTGCCCCAATGCTCGCCAACACAGTGCTGCCGATCACAGTTTGATGCTCAAAAGCGGCCTCATCCGGGTCGCAATGACCCTGCCTGCCAGCGCGCAATTCACCATCAGCGTCGTCCATGACCCCTACGGGTGTGCGCTCACGTCCGATGCCAGTGGACAAACGGTGGTGTCGGTCTATCGGCGGCCCCTGCCATCGACCAATCTGAGTTTTCTGAGCGCGGTCATGTGGGATGGCCGGGAGACCGTGACACCCCTGACCAGCGCCAGCACCTATCAGGCCAACCTGATTGCCGATCTCACGGACCAGGCCCATACGGCCATTCTCGGGCATGCCCAGGCCTCCCAGGAGCCCACCAGTGCCCAACTTGCCGACATCGTCAATTTTGAGCTGAGCCTCTATACCGCGCAGCAGACTGATCTGCTCGCCGGCGATCTCACCGACGCCGGTGCCTTCGGCGGCGCGCTCAACCTGACGGCTCAGGAGTACTATCCGGGCATTAACGATCCCCTCGGTGGCGATCCCACCGGCGAGCCCTTCAACCCTTCGGGCATGACACTCTTCTCAAGTTGGAAAAACCTGACTTACGCCGGAGTGCGCCAGCCCGCCGATCTGGTGCGCATCACGGCCCGCAGAGCCATCGCCGCCGGCGAGGTCATCTTCAACACCCTGCCGATCAACATCACCAACGTGCGCGGCCTGAACGACAACGCGGCGCTCGGTAAGCCCGCCACCCTCGTTGGTCACTGCACCACCTGCCACAGCACCCCCAATGTCGGCGATCATTCGCTCCCGCTCCCGCTCGACGTCGGAATCGGCCATACAGCGCTGTCCGGCATGGAAACCGATCCGCGCATCCAGGCTGCGCTCGCCGATGTCAGCCTGCCGGACCTCCCCGTCTATCTCATCAACGGCTGCCCCGAGCCTTTCAACCCCGGCGCTGCTACATCGTTCTACACCACCGACCCCGGTAAGGCGCTCATCACCGGCCAGTGCAGCGATCTGAATCGCGTCAAAGGCCCCATCCTGCGCGGCCTCTCGGCCCGCGCCCCGTACTTCCACAACGGCGCCGCCGCCAACCTGGTCGAGCTCGTGAACTTCTACAACGACCGCTTCCAGATGCGCCTGACTGCGGTACAGAAAGTCGAGTTGGTGGCGTTCTTGAATTCGCTGTAGCCGCTTCGCGGCGGGCGAGCTCAGCACCGAAGTCCACCTCGCAAGTCAATCCCCTCGTTCGGTGCCGCTTGAGGCGGCACCGTCAATGTTTGATACCTCCAGCGATCGCGCGCGAAGCGAGCTCGGCAAGCGACTGCTGCCGAGTTCCAGGCCGCTGCATTTCTAGATAAACGCGCAACCTATTGCTCTGGCCAAAGTTGGCCCGAGGCTCACAATGCGCCCTATAGGCAAGCACGCGAGTGCGGTCTGAAGGACAGACCGGAACGCAGACTGGCCGCTCTTCCCAACCGCTTAGGTTTTAGGTACACTATGCCAACGATTCTGAGGCTAGACGGTTTGCGGGTAGTGATCTACCCCAATGACCACACACCGGAGCACGTGCACGTGATCGGGGCGGGCATTGAGGCGGTGTTTGATCTGCACTGTCCCGCAGGTCCGGTAGCGCTTCGTGAGTCCTACTCTTTCACAGTATGGCAGCTGCGCGGGCTTATGGGCCGGCTCAGTAAAGCCGTACCCGAGCTATGCAGCGAATGGGAGAATATTCATGGGTTTGAATGATGCTGATGTTAGCGTGGCCGAGCAGCGTATGCAGGCACGTCTTAAGAGCCAGCCACGCGCCACGTCCGTACACTACGACAAGCGCAGGGCGCACATTGTTGTAGGCTTGAGTAACGGGCTGGAGCTAGGTGTACCAGTTAACCTTGCAGAAGGTCTCGCCGGCGCGAGCCCCGCCGACCTCGCTGAGGTTAAAATCAGTCCGACCGGCCTGGGACTGCACTGGCCGCGACTGGATGCGGACCTGTATTTGCCGGCTCTAATAGAGGGAATATTCGGCACGCGGCGCTGGATGGCCCGCGTCATGGGCAAGGCCGGTGGTCGTTCCACTTCATCTGCCAAGCGGGCCGCCTCTCGAGAAAACGGCAAGCTCGGCGGACGCCCACGCAAAGCCGCGGGCGGCTGAGTCAGGCGGGCCACACGCTCCTCGAGCGCTTCAACACCCGTCGTCGCAAGCATCGCGACGCCTGGTGTTGACACTCAAGAGTTGCGAAGCCGCTTCGATCTGCTCCTCGAGCATCGAGTGCATCTGCCTTCTAGGCATCCCCGGCGGAATCGCAGGCAGAATCTCCAGCTCAATGACACCCGGGGGCCGAAAAAATCCGTGCCGAGGCCACAGATCGCCGGAGTTGGCCGCAACCGGAACGCAGGCCACATCAAGCGCTTCGTATAAGTGGCTCGCGCCTTTTTTATAGACCGACGGTTGCCCCGCCGCCGACCGGGTCCCCTCGGGAAAAATGACCAGCTGCTTGTTCTGCGGCGAGCCAGGTGCGCGACCACCAGCGCGCAAAACCAGGAAGCTGGCTCGGCGCAAGCAGCGCCAACATCATGGCGATGATGGAGCAGACTGCAGTAAACCCGTACAGGAAGACATTAAAAGCAACAGATCGCAGCAGTAGCATAGGATCAGCCGGCGCCCAACTCCCGGGTTAACTCCGCCCGTTCGGTGTCACTCAGGCCGGCACCGAAGTGCAACACATGATCCAACACTTCCGGCGTCCCGAAGTAAGCCTCACGGCAGCCGAGATGCACCGACCCACCCGGTGCGAATCGACCCTCGTCGAAGAAAACGACCCGGATCCGCCAGCTTCCGCGCTCGATGGGCTCGTGGCAGTGGCGGCACTTGGCCTGCCCGCTAGGTGCGCGCTCCACGCCATCGATCCGCTGGAGACGTTCGTGCGCCATGCTGTGGCGCGCCACCTGCTCGATCCTCTCGCGGTCGGGTATGCCCTCGGTCGTAGTCTCGAGCGTCTCCAATAGCGGTTGCGGACGCTTGTACGCTGCGCACAAGGGATGAAACCAAAGGGTCGTGTCGCCGTCCGCAAAGAGATTGGGCACGCTCTCCCCGAAGCGCAACTCGCCGCGTGCGATAGACTGCCCGCAGCCGCGGCACTTGGAACGTCCGCTCGTAGCTGGTTCGAATATGTGAGCCACGAACGGAGCATACTCCAAGGCCAATGACCCAGTCGCGCCCGGGACTGTCGAGACAGCATGCAGGAGCTTTTATGAGATCGAGCCCTCTCCGCCGGACCGTATTGTTAGGCTTCCTTCTCATGGCGACGGTCGGAACCGCCACACAGGCGCAAACCACCCGGGAAGTGCCCGCGGCGACCTTGACCGCAATGGTTGCGGAGCCTCTGGCCACGCCGCCGTCGGGCTCACGGCAAAGTGATGTCACCATCGTCGAATACTTCGATTACAACTGTCCGATCTGCCGGGAAATCGACCCGCAACTTCGCAAACTCGTAGCAACCGACCCCAAGGTGCGCATCATCCACAAGGACTGGCCCATTTTCGGAGAGGGCTCCGTCTACGCAGCCTATTGCTCCTTTGCCGCCGCACACGCGGGCAAGTACCAGCAGGCACACGACGCGCTCATCGGATCGAAGGACGACCTCGATTCAAAAGATGACGTTCGCAAGGTACTGCAGGCCGCCGGTTTTGACGTGAAACAGATTGATGCTGACATTGCGCGTAACAAAAAGGAGTATGAAGCGGCGATTGCACGCAATATACGAGAGACTACGGCCCTGCACCTGGCGGGAACGCCAGGGCTCGTGATTGGCAATCAACTTGTGCTGACGGGCGTCGATTATCCGCACCTGGTACAGCTGGTGGCTCGCGCCCGGAAGAGCTACAAATAGGGCAACATCAGCCTCGAGGCGCCATCGCGCAGACGCACCGGAAACGAGCGCTCCTTGAGCTGCTGAGACAGAATCCGCTGACTTTGCTGAGTCGTAATCAACTTACTGACCTTGGCGGCGAGCGAGGCATCGTACACCTCCAGATCGAGCTCGAAATTCAGGCGAAAGCTGCGCACGTCCCAGTTGGAGCTGCCCACCAGGCACCACATATCGTCCACGGTCATGAGCTTCGAGTGATCGAAGGGTGCCGGGTGAGTCCAAACACGGCAGCCGGCTGTCAGTAAAGGTCCCATCTGAGCGCGCGACGCCCAGTCCAACGTCGGGTGGTTGCTGTGCTCGGGCAACACGATATCCACCGCGACGCCACGGAAGGCCGCGAGCGCAAGTCCCGTCATGATCCTCTCGTCCGGCAGAAAGTAGGGTGTCATGATGCGCACCGCGGAGCGCGCGCAGGCGATAGCCTCGAGAATGACAAACTCGATCTTTTCCAGATCCTGATCCGGCCCCGAGGTCACCACGCGCGCAATGCAGTTGCCCCCGTCCACCGGCGACAACTGCGGAAACCAACGCTCGCCGGCGAGCTGCTCGCCTGTGGTAAAGGACCAGTCGTTGGCGAAGACATCGACGAGCTGCGCAACAACCGGACCCTCGAACCGGAAATGCGTGTCGATCACCGGATGAGCCGGGTGCGCCCGGGTCACATTTTCCGCGCCGATGTTGAGGCCGCCGGCGAAAGCAATGCGCCCATCGATGGCAAGAATCTTCTTGTGGCTGCGGAGGTTGAGAAACGGCATGCGCCAGGGAAGGGAGGAATGCATGAATCGTGCGACCGGCACGCGGGCATGCCTCAGCTTCTCGTAAGCGCGGCACACAAAATATCCGCCGCCGACACCGTCAATGAGTACGCGCACCTCGACGTTGCGGCGCGTCGCTTCAATCAGAGCATCGATGAAGCGGCTACCCGCGCTATCCGCGCGAAAGATATAACTCGACAACACGATACTGTGGCGCGCCGCCTCGATCGCCTCGAGCATCACCGGATAGGCTTCATCGCCACTACGCAAGATAGCGGTAGTGTTGCCCCGTTCGGCCAGCCGGTTGGTAATACGATGCCCGGCGCGCTCGAGGTGCACCAGGTGATCGTCACGTTCGGGATGACTGTTCGATGGCTCTGCCAGATCCGTCGATCGTCGCCCGCGCAGACTCATCGCCCGGCGCCGCACACGGTTGATCCCCAGCAGCAGATACAAAACGCTGCCCAGGATCGGCGCCAGCCACGCAAGCCCAATCCACGCAGCGCTCGTGTTGGTCTCGCGCTTGTAGAGCAGCACATGTATGGTGACGCTCGAGGCCAACAGCAGGTGGATGGCCGACAGGGCTGTCGGGGCGATAAAGTCTACTTGCGGCTCCAGATCGTCACCCTTTGTGTCAAGGGGGCGGCTCCCCAGCAGCAAGAGGTTACCAAACGGCGGGGTATGGAGTGGGCGAAGCGGTCGGAGGGCCTGATGGGCGGTGGATTAGCCGGGTAGACCAGCGCGAAGCGGCCGGAAAACCTCCGGCCGCCCCTCGCGCGAACACGTATCAGTACCGAGCGCAGCAGCGGTGCACCACGACCACCGGCCCCGGCGCCACCACATAGCCCCGCGGCCGCCCGTACGGGACCACGACACAACCCGACAGCGCCGCCCCAAAACCCAGAACAACCAGCAATTTCACAATGGTTTTCACGCCTGATCCTCCGCTTTGCGTCTACAGCATTAAACGCGCGAAGCAGGCCACGGGTGACAGCAACAGAGGCCTGAAAACCGGCCGGTTCCTCACCCGATTCAGGGTGGATTCAGGGGCGGGTTCTTATCGAAAAAGTCCTTGAGCGTCGCGCTCTCACGACTCTCTCCGTCCACGTCTTTTGCGACTTGCGCAAACAACCGCGCAAACCCTTTGAAGATATCCCGGGCCGCCGGATCCTCGTCGGCGAACTCGGCAATCTCATGCATCTCGCCCACCCAACGATAGGCCTTCGGTAACATGTCCGGAACCTGGCGGCGCAACGAATTGAGTACGTTGGGCAGACTTTCCGACATCTCCTGGTATAGTGCCGCGGTCGCCCCCGAGCGCGACGCCGCGAGAATCATGGCAGCTCCGATAGCAGCAAGCCCCTTGTTGATACCGGCATAACACATCTTCAAGGCCGAGGCCGCCCCGACGGGACCATCCAACACCCTGACGTCGAGACCATAATCGCCAAGTGTCCCGACCCGACCCGACTCCGCACCGGCAACGTAAAGGTGAGGACCGGGGGCACCCGGCTTGGGGGGCTGACCAATGATGGCGGCGTCGACGAAGGGCGTGCCGGTGGCGGCGATGATCGCGCCGATCTCTTGCACCGTCTCCGGGTTGACGGCGTTGCAATCCACAAAGACCGGGCCGCCGTCACTCGAGCCGCGAGCTTTGCGCTCTGCGGCGAGTAGCGGCGCCATCTGTTTGGCCAACGACACGGCGGCACCGGGCGGCACAATGGATAGCACAAGCTGTGCTTCCACGAGTCGCTCGAACGGCACCGCCGTCATGCCGGCTTCGCGTGCCCGCGCCGTACTCGCGGCGCTGCGTCCGTCCAAGGTCGTCAGAACTTTGACCTTGTGTTCAGCAAGCCGCTGCGCGACGCCCGCACCCATATTACCGGGGGCAACAATTGCAACTATGATGGTCATACGCGAAGCATATCACCCTGCTGTGCTCACACCGATCAAATGAGTTGTTTTCGGCGGCCCATCGAGCAGAAAGCGCCACACGATCTGCTCCAACATGCGATCGGCCCTGGTGACCCGCTCGTGAGCCCGCAAATGCTCGAGCCAGGAATCGGTCAGGAAGGTCTCCACAAAGCGCCCCTCCTGCGCCGGATCCTCGAACAAGCCCCACTCGTAGGCACCGTCGCGACGGCGTTCCCGAGCGTAACGACCCAGTGCGCGCAAAAATGGCGCGCGATTTTTCGGATCGATCCGATACTCCACCGTGACCAACACGGGGCCGCGGTCCTGCTCCACCTCATGGGTGGTGATCGGCGCCGGCCAGTGCATTGACGGTGAGAAGTCGACACCGGCACCGGTTTGCAACTTCCAGCGCCAGCTCAGTGGGATCGCGACCACCGCGCCCGCTGCGGCCACCAAGAGAGCGGGGGACACGCCTGCGAGTGCTCCGGCTTCGCCCCAAAAGACGCTGCCCAGACTCATGCAGCCGAAGAATACGGACACGAAGACAGCGAGCCCGCGACCGCGTACCCATTCCGGAAGCGCTACCTGAGCCGAGACGTTCAGACTCGACAGCGAGGCGATCCAGGACACCCCGGCGAGCAAGCTCGCTGCGAGGGCGATCGCAGGAGTGCGCGACATTCCGAACAACGCGGTGGCGACCGCAGTTCCCACGGTGCCTGAGGCAAGCAACCTGTCGGCGCCGAGCCGATCCGTCAGCCAAGGCAGAATGAACGCCCCGCCAACTGCCCCAGCCCCGATGGAGCCTAACAGCACTCCGTATAGGGCGGGGCTACTGTCAATCTGTTGTCGGGCCACGAGCGGCAGCAACGCCCAATACGCGCTCGCAAAGAGGAAGAAGGCGGCAGCTCGCACCAACGTCGCTGTCAGGTGTGGGTTGTAACGGGCATGGCGTATGCCTGCAACGATTGCTGCACCGAAACGCTCTGGAGGCAGCCGTGTGCGATCTCGCGCCGGCGGCCGCCACGACAGGAGACCGGCAATGACGCCGGCGTTGCTGAATGCATCGAACCAGAATGGTGCGGTAATGCCCAAAGCGCTGGCAGCGAGCCCGCCGAGCGCCGGCCCGATGGCGCGGCTGACGTTCACGCCCGCGCTGTTGAGTGCTATCGCAGGCGGCAGGTCTTGCTTCGGAACCAACACCGTCACCACCGACTGCCATGCGGGTGCGGTCATTGCCGAGCCGACACTCACAATGAACGTCATCAGTAACAGGCTGCCCGGCGTAATCAGGTGCCGCGCGACCAACACTGCGAACACAACGGAGGTGACCATGATGAGCAGCTCGCCGCCGAGGAGAAACCGGCGCCGGTCGACAATATCACTGAGAGCGCCCGCCGGAATGGCCAGCAGGAACATGGGCGCGCTGGTAGCCACCTGGACCAGGGCGACAATCAAGGGACTCGAATCGAGACTCGTCATGAGCCAACCGGAAGCCGCCGAGGACATCCAGCCGCCGATGTTCGAAACGACGGTGCCTGCCCAGATCACCGTGAATGTCCTGTGGCGAAAAGGCGCCCAGGGGGAGTTCTGTGTCCGGGGGACGGCGGATTGAGCCATCGCGGATCAAGTTCGCAGGTTAAAGCACCCATTATAGGTACATTTTCCGGCGGCAGCTTTTGGCCTCGCGGCCCGTTGCCACCTTAAGCTGTCGGGGCTTATTGTCGCGGCGCAGGCAAGGAATGGCCGAGGTGAACGGAGCCAGGAAGCACGGAAAGAAAGCTGATGCCTTCAAATGGCGACAAACTGCAGCACGGGACACGCGTCTCTCCGGGCGAGGACGTGGACAGCCTGCTGCGCGCCTTGCAAAGAACTGAGGCCGAGCTCACCGCAGCCAGGTCGGCTCTGGAGCGCAAGACCCAGGAGCTGGTCCATGCCCTGGCCGCGCACAAGGAGGTCGAAGCCGAACTGCATCAGCAGCGTGACTGGCGCGATGCCGACCGGCGTAAGGATGAATTCCTGGCCACACTCGCGCACGAGCTCCGCAATCCGCTGGCGCCGATCCGGCAGGCCGCGCTGATCTCCAAGGCACCCGGAGCGACCGATGCACAGAAGCGCTGGAGCCACGATGTAATCGACCGGCAAGTGCAGCACATGTCGTTGCTGCTCGATGATCTGCTCGACATCTCTCGCGTCACCCGCGGGACGCTTGCCTTGCGGATGCAGCCGACTGACTTGGCTGCGGTGATCGAGTCGGCGGTTGAAACGGCACGGCCCACGATCGACGCCAAGCGGCACATCCTCGCGGTGGATGTGCCTTCGGAGGCGATACAGTTCACTGCCGATCCGTTACGCGTGGCGCAAGTGCTGTCCAACCTGTTGACTAACGCGGCGAAATACACCGACCCGGAGGGCCAGATCCGGATCACCGGCCGCTGTGAGCGCGAGGATGTCGTGATTCGCGTTGCAGACAGCGGCATAGGCATCAGTGCCGCGGCGCTGCCCCGGGTGTTCAACATGTTCTCACAGGTCCACTCGATGACTGACCGTTCGGAGGGCGGCCTCGGAATCGGCCTGGCCCTGGCGCAAGGCCTCATCGAGCTCCATGGCGGCACCATCGAGGCCAATAGCGCAGGTCTTGGCTACGGCAGTGAGTTCACTGTGAGGTTGCCCAGACGGATGGCCGCACACGCGACGAAACTTACATCCAACAGCCCAGCCACGCCGCCCGTGCCGCTGCGCCGCCGGATACTGATAGCCGACGACAACCGCGACTCCGCGGAAACGCTTGCGGCACTGTTGCGTATGGAAGGCCATGAAGTCACCAGCGTGCACGACGGCCCGGTGGCGCTATCGGTCTTTAGTGACATCAAGCCCGAAGTAGTCTTGCTCGACATCGGCATGCCCGGACTCACGGGGTACGAAGTCGCGCGCAAAATGCGGCAGTCCGCCGCCGGCCTCGCCGCCAGGCTCATCGCCATCACCGGCTGGGGCCAGGATGTCGACAAGGAGCGCGCCTTCGCCGCGGGCTTCGACTATCACCTCACCAAGCCCGTCGATCCGCGCCGCTTGATCGAGCTGCTGCGGTTCTGACTCGCGCGCGTGTTGCAACTGCGCCGTCGCCGCACTGCGATGATCGCAGTGCACACCTGACATATGCCCGAGGGTTCCGGGCAGTGTGAGTCTCGTCTCTGTTTGGCGACGAGGGCGCCGGTACAAAGGTCGCGGGGCATTTGCTCCGTGCGCAATGATGGATGTTGCTATGACCATGACCCGCACCCGGCGTTATTCAGTGATGGCTGCCGCCATGGGCCTGCTTCTGGCGCCTTTGTGTTGGCTCGCCCTGTCACCCAGGAGCGAGCCGTTGCAGCCGTTAGCCTCGACTCCAAAACTCCCCGCGGCACCAGAGCTCGCGCGGTTGACTGTCTCCGCCATCCCCCCGGCACCTGCGAAGCGAATAACAGTCGCCGAGCGGCCCAGGGAAGTCGGCGAGCGTAGCTCCTACATCGTCCAGGCGACCTCGGTTGACATAGCGCGTAGCGCTGTGTTGCGAGCAGGTGGCGCGGTAACGGATGATTTGAGCATCATCCACGCGGTCGGAGCATCGCTCGATGATCGCCAGCTCGACGCCCTTTATGCTACGGATGCTCCTGGGCTGAGGGTTTTCGAAGATACACACGTCAAAGCCAGCTCCCTGACCGGGGCGCTGCCAGAAACCTACTATCCGAGCGAAGTGGCCGCGAATGGGCTGCAGTTGGGTGGAATTACGGGCGCCGGTGTCACCGTCGCGGTCCTCGACTCGGGTCTGTGGGCCCAACACGGCCCTCTGCAGACGTCTGCCACGGGCAACAATGGACGGATTCTCGCGCAATACGACGTACTCCTGGCCCAGCAGAATCCAAGCGCGTATCCCCTCCTTACAACGTATAGCGCGAACATCGGTGATCCGTATGGCCACGGAACGCACGTCTCTTCCATTATCGGAAGCAGCGGCATTGCAACTACCGGTAACTATCAGGGCGTCGCCCCGGGCGTGAATCTGGTGGCCGTGCGTGTACTCGATGACACCGGCGCGGGCACCTATCTCAACGTGATTCGCGGCATTCAGTGGGTCGTTAACCAGAAAACTCGTTACAACATCCGGGTCATCAACCTTTCACTGAGCGCGCCGCCGCAGTCGCCCTACTGGGCCGACCCTCTGGACCAGGCGGTCATGGCGGCCTGGTCCTCGGGCATCGTGGTCGTGGCTGCCGCCGGCAACAGTGGGCCCAAACCGATGACCGTCGGCGTGCCTGGCAATACTCCTTACATCATTACCGTAGGCGCGGTCACCGACAACTACCAACCCATGCAAGTGGCGCAGTACACACTCGCCAGCTTCTCGTCCGCAGGTCCGACGTACGAAGGTTTCGTAAAGCCCGATGTGGTCAGTATGGGCGGACACGTTCTGGCGTACTCACCGAGCAACGGCGCCCTGGCGACAGAATTCCCGCAGTGGTATGACCCAGTGCACGACGACTTCACCATGTCGGGCACTTCGCAGGCGACCGCGGTGGTCAGTGGTGTTGTTGCGCTCATCCTGCAGGAGAGCCCGCTGCTGAGCCCTGATGATGTCAAGTGCCGGCTGATGTCCGGCGCCCACCCGGCGGTGAATTCCAACGGCACGCTGGCCTACACGGTATTCCAACAGGGCGCGGGGCTCGTGAGCGCTCATGACTCGGTCTACAGCACCGCGAAAGGTTGCGCCAACGCCGGACTCAACGTTGCCCTGGACATGGCCGGCCTGCAACACTACGGCGGCCGCGCGAATCAGGACGCCTCCGGCAACTACTACATCATGGCCACCTCCAGCACCTCGACGACCGGCAGCCTGATCACCTCCCTTGGGTTTGGCAGCCTCGTTCCCATCGTGCAGAGCGTGCCGCTGGTCGGCAATCTGTTGGTTGGAATCCCGTTGTTGGGTGATGGCCTGCTATGGAACGGTACCTACATTTCGGGCACCGGCTACACCTGGGCTAACGGATATACCTGGGCCAATGGCTACACGTGGGCTAACGGGTATACCTGGGCAAACGGCTACACGTGGGCCAACGGATACACCTGGGCGAACGGTTACACGGGTACTACCAGCACCAGCAGCAGCACCGGTGTAGCAATCCCTAAGCAGCAATGAGCTTGCGGCGGTAAGCGGCAATCGGTAAGCGGCAAGCGGTAAGCGGTGAGTTTCGCCAGGTGGAACTCATCGAGGCAGGGGTGACTCCCTGAACGGGACGGGATAGGCTTCCGCGGCTTCATCGGCTTCGGAGCCTCATCTTGACGCGAACATTCATTGGCCCGCGCGCCCCCGTCGCTGTCCTCGTCGCATCACTCGTTGCCGCCGCAAGTGCTGGCGAGGCATTTGCGCAAGCAACTCCCGGCGCCGCCGGTTCCGCGGCGGCACCGGTCACAGCGATTCACTGCGGCCACTTTCTTGACGTCGTCGCCGGGAAAATGCAGGGCGACACCACGATCGTCATCGATGGAAAGCGGATCCGCGAGGTGACTGCCGGCTCGAACGCGCCCGCGGGAGCGGTAAAAATCGATCTTTCCGCGCAAACCTGTCTGCCCGGACTCATCGACAGCCACACCCACTTGAGCAGCGAATTCGGCCCGACCACCTATATTGACGAATTTCACTGGAACCTGGCCGACCACGTCATTCGCTCGACGGTCTACGCGCGTCGCACACTGTTGGCTGGATTTACGACGGTACGCAACCTCGGCGACCAGCAGAACGAAACCGTCGCGCTGCGTAACGCCATTAACTCGGGCGTCACAGTCGGTCCCCGGATATTCACCGCCGGTGTGCCGATGGGCTCGACCGGCGGGCATGCCGACCCTACCGATGGTTACCGTTACGACCTGGCGGGCGATCCCGGACCCGCCGAAGGCGTCATCAACAGCCCCGAGGACGCCGTCAAAGCGGTCCGCCTGCATTACAAGCGCAACGATGACCTGATCAAAATCATGCCCTCGGGCGGCGTACTCGACCAAAGTAGCAGTGGCGACAACCCGCAGCTGACCCTGGAAGAGATCAAGGCCGTCGTAGCTACGGCGCACGACTACGGCTTCACGGTTGCCGCGCACGCGCACGGTGCGGAAGGGATCCGCCGCGCTGTACTGGGAGGAGTTGACTCCATCGAGCACGGCACCTACCTGGATGATCAGGACATGAAGCTGATGAAGGAGCGCGGCACCTGGTACGTGCCCACCATCATCGCCGGCGACTTCGTGGCCCAGAAAGCAGCCATCCCGGGCTACTACCCGCCGCAAGTGGCGGCCAAGGCAGCCGCTATCGGCCCGTTGATCCTCGGCACCGCCGGCCGCGCCTACAAAGCCGGAGTCAAGATTGCCTTTGGAACCGATGCCGGTGTCTATCCTCACGGCGATAACGCTCATGAGTTCGAACTCATGGTGAAGGCCGGTATCCCGCCGCTCTACGCCATTCAGGCGGCCACGACTCACGCGGCCGAGCTGTTGAAACACGACAAAGACCTTGGCAGCCTCACGGCCGGAAAGTTCGCGGATGTCGTGGCTGTTCCAGGTGACCCGCTGCAGAACATCAGCCTGCTCAAACAGGTGAGCTTTGTGATGAAAGAGGGTGTCGTCTACAAGCGCGACGGCCAGGCGTTGGGAGTGGACCCCTAAGCGGGCCGGACCGGACCGCCGGTCGCTACTTCGCCGTTACCTGCACGTCGACGGTCACTGACGCAAACTCCTCCGGCGTGCCGTTGTAGCTTCCCGTGAGGGGAGCTGCTTGCGAGGCGTCGCGAGCGACGGCGACCCGGATGAGATTGCGGCCCCCGACAAGCGCGTTGGTAGGGTCGAACTCAACCCAACCGGCGCCCGGCAGGAACACCCGCGTCCAGGCGTGGGTGGCGCCCCCACCCACCAGGCTGCCCGCGGCACCGATGAGCTTCTCGTCGTAGAGGTAACCGGAGACAAAACACGCCGCGAGTCCGAGGCTGCGCGCTGCCTCCATCATGAACACGGCAAAGTCCCGACAGCTGCCGCTGCCCAACTCGAGCGTCTCCAGAGGGGATTGCACGCCAGCCGCGTCCCGGGCTGCGTACTGGAATTGCTGTTTGATCTCCCGCGTCATGGCCGTGAGCACCGCGAGCGTCTCGCCGCCGTCGGTCTTCTCAACGATGGCCTTTGCCCACGCATCGATCTTGTGATCCGGATCGGGATGGTGCCGGTCTCGGGTATGCCCCAGATCCATGGCATCTTCGGCCGAGTAGTTGAAAGGGAACTTCGACGCGTAGGTCTCCAGCTCCAGCGCGCGCTCCTGGGTCGGATAGTGTTCGGCATGAAAGCCGGACTCGACTACCAGATGCGCGGCGGGCTGGTTGAAGGTGGCGATGGCGATGGAGTTGCCGAAGGCATCGTGCAGCCAACGGATGGCGCTTGCGGGCGGATCGATGACGAGGGAAGTGTCGAGCAGCCGCAGGTCATGACTGTCCAGCGGCCGCGCCATGAGGCGGTGCTCGCCGAGCTCGACTGCCCTCTTGTAGGTGTAGGTCGTCCTGTGTCTGACATGGAGAACAGTCATAACACGGAACATCCTACAGCGGCGGTGTCGCGGGCGGAGGCGGCGAGTTGGGTAGCGGAATGAATTCAGCGTTGTCGAAGTCCGGCAGCTTCATGCGTCCGGCGCGCCAGTCGGCCTTCGCCTGCTCGATGCGCTCCTGTGAGGAGGAGACGAAGTTCCACTCGATGTGCCGCTCCCCTAGCGGCTCGCCGCCGAGCCCCATGACAATGGCCTCCGTGGTGGCAGTCAGGCTCGCGGGAGTGCCCTTGGCGAACACGAGCATGCGGCCTGACTCGAACACCTGACCCTCCGCCTCCACTTTGCCGGAAACGACGTAAGCGGCCCGCTCGGAGTACTCGGCGGGAAGTTGGATTCTAGCGCCCGGCGCCAGGGCCCAGTGCAGATAAAACAGCGGTGAATGAATCTTGACCGGAGACTTCACACCGAACGCGGCGCCGGCAATCAGCCGCATCGATACCCCCTGGTCCTCGAAAATCGGCAAATCATTACCGCCGTAATGTGCGAACTCGGGGGCGGTTTCCTCATCCATCGTGGGTAACGCGACCCACGATTGAATCCCGTGCACGGTATCGCCCTGAGCGCGCGCCTTCTCGAAGCGCTCCGAATGTGTGATACCACGTCCGGCGACCATCCAGTTCACCTCGCCGGGCCGTATCGCGGCTTGGGACGCGACGCTGTCGCGGTGCATGATCTCGCCGTCGAACAAATAGGTCACGGTCGAGAGTCCGATGTGCGGATGGGGACGAACGTCCACGGTCTTGGCGATGCCCGCGGCCATGGGCTCAGGACCGAGATGGTCGAAGAAAATAAAGGGCCCCACCATCTTGCGATGCGGGTACGGCAGTACCCTGCCGACTTCGAAGCCGCCGAGGTTGCGGCGGCGCTGATCGATGACGAGCTCGAGCATCGCGATCACCTGATTTTGGACAAGGTCTACGCCTTGAGCTTATACCCGGTGCGGAAGATCCATGCGACCGCGGTAACACAAAGCCCCAGGAACAACAGCGTCATCCCGAAGCTGATGATCACATTGACGTCCGACACCCCATAGAAGCTCCAGCGGAACGCGCTGATCAGATAAACGACCGGATTGAACAAGGCGATCTTCTGCCACAGCGGCGGCAGCATGCTGATCGAGTAAAAGCTCCCGCCCAGGAAGGTCAAGGGCGTCACAACCAGGAGCGGCACGATCTGCAGCTTCTCCCAGCCATCGGCCCATACGCCGATGATGAAACCGAAGAAGCTGAAGGTAATGGCGGTCAAGGCGAGAAAGAGCAGCATCCAGACCGGATGCGCGACCGAAAACACCACGAACAGCCGTGCGGTGATGAGAATGATGGTGCCGAGAATGACGGATTTGGTGGCCGCGGCGCCGACATAACCGATGACGATCTCATACACCGAGATCGGCGCCGACAGCACCTCGTAGATCGTTCCGGCGAACTTCGGCATATAGATGCCGAACGAGGCGTTGGAAATGCTTTCCGTCAGGATGGAAAGCATGATCAACCCGGGCACGATGAAAGCGCCATAGCTGACACCGTCGATCGCGGTCATCCGCGAGCCGATGGCGGCCCCGAAAACAATGAAGTACAGGGATGTCGAAATCACCGGCGAGGCGATGCTCTGCATCAACGTCCGCCAGGTGCGGGCGAGCTCGAATCCATAGATGGCCTTGATGGCGTAAACATTCATGCGCGCGCCCTCAGAAGGCCTACGAAAATCTCCTCCAGAGAGCTTTCGCTGGTCTGCAGATCCTTGAAATCGATGTCGTGCTCGGCGAGCCGCCGTAACAGGCCGGTGATTCCGGTGCGATCGCTTTGCGCATCGAAGGTGTAAACCAGCTCGTGTCCGTCAGGGGAAACCTGCAGCCGTGGGTCGGCGAGCGCGGCGGGTAAGACGGCGAGTGGCCTCTTCAGATGCAGCGTGAGCTTCTTCTCGCCCAACTTGGCCATCAGCGCCGCCTTCTCCTCCACCAGCACGATCTCCCCCTTGCTGATGACACCGATGCGGTCCGCCATCTCCTGCGCCTCTTCGATGTAATGGGTCGTGAGAATGATGGTGACCCCGCTGGCGCGCAGCGAGCGGACCATTTCCCACATGGCCCGCCGCAGCTCCACGTCGACTCCCGCCGTGGGCTCGTCCAAGAACAGGATCAGCGGCTCGTGTGAGAGTGCCTTGGCGATCATGACGCGGCGTTTCATGCCGCCGGAGAGCGTCATGATTTTCGAGTCCTTCTTTTCCCAAAGGGACAGATCGCGCAGCACCTTCTCTACGTGAGCCGGGTTGGGCGCTTTTCCAAACAACCCGCGGCTGAAGCTGACGGTGTCCCACACCGTCTCGAACATATCGGTGGTGAGCTCCTGCGGCACCAGCCCGATCTTCGAGCGGGCAGCGCGAAAGTCACGGATGATGTCGTGCCCGCCGGCGAGGACAGTGCCCGCGGTCGGATTGACGATGCCGCAGATGATGCTGATGAGAGTCGTCTTGCCGGCGCCGTTCGGGCCGAGGAGCGCGAAGATCTCGCCCCGGCGGATTTCGAGGTCCACCGCTTTGAGCGCCTGGAAGCCGGAGGCATAGGTTTTCGTGAGGCGCGAGACCGAAATGATCGGTTGCAAAACTCCCTCCTGAAGCGGTGCCAAAGCACGTATTTTGACGTGCCTGGCAGGCTGTCCGCCATCGGTCGAAAGGGGTGTTTGCCCGCTCCGGTGCCTTCCTGGGCCCCCGAGCTGTGCTGAGCGCCCGGTGGAACCGGGCGCTCATGAGCAGCTATGGCTTATCGGCCGTGCTTCACGTCACCGATCGCGTGCTCGGTGGCGTGCAGAGCCTCATCGATGTGCATGATTGCGCGGTCACGCAGACCGCGAGTCATGGGGTCATCCTCCTCGCGAGCGACGTCGCCATGCACCTTGCGCAGCAGCTCGGCCGCCTTGTGGAGGCGACCCGGGTGGTCGTTCGGACCCTGCACGGCCGGATGGTCGTGAATGTCCTTGCCGTCGTCGATGGAGGCCTTCCTGATCTCGCCGATCGCCTTGTCGATCTCGGCGACCGCGACATCTTCCTGGCTGCTCACCGCGGCATCCCCGGGACGGTGCTCGAGCATCCAGCGCGCCGCGCGCAGGTCGGACAGGGCGTGCAGATAGTAGGGATGCCTGCCCGGCAGGTCGGCGTTGGCTGCGAGCGGCGCCGCGACCAACAACAGGCCCGAAAGCAACAGCCGTGATTTCAACTTCATTGACACACTCTCCCGGTGTTATGAATAGATTGGTATGAAAGGTTTCTGAAAGCTGGCAAACTGCGAGCTGGTATTGTGCTGTCCGGCTGACTGGATCGTGAACGAGTGATGTTACAGAATACTGGCCCGCGATCCTCGCATCCTAAAGCGCACCGACGCTCGGGTCATGCAACGCGCTAACCTCCCTGAGGTTTACCGCAAGCGCCCGCGAGCCCCGCTACCGTGTGACATATGACTCCAGACAATAGGTTTGCAGGCCGGCGACTCGGCCCGTATGAGCTGCGTGAGGCGCTCGGCGCCGGCGGCATGGGCGAGGTCTATCGCGCATCGCGCGCGGATGCCGAATACCAACAGCAAGTCGCCGTCAAGCTGGTCCGCGCGGGCCTGGATATCACCTACATCAGCGCCCGGCTGCGCGCCGAGCGCCAGATTCTCGCGACTCTCGAGCATCCGAACATCGCACGGCTCCTGGACGGCGGCACGACCGCCGATGGCATCCCCTACCTGGTGATGGAGCTCGTCGACGGCCTGCCGATCGACCGCTACTGCGAGGAGCACCAACTCGACATCCCGGCGCGTCTGCAGCTGTTCGGCCAGGTCTGCTCGGCCGTGCAATACGCCCATCGTCGCATGGTCATCCACCGGGACATCAAACCGCGCAATATCTTGGTCACCCGCGACGGCGTACCGAAGCTGCTCGACTTCGGTGTGGCGAAGATTCTCGACCCGGGAGCTGTGCCCAACTCCGCCGACGTCACCCTCAATGCCCAGAAGCTGCTCACCCCGGGATACGCAAGCCCCGAGCAGTTGAGCGGCGAGCTGATCACCTCCGCCAGCGATGTGTACTCGTTGGGCATCATTCTTTACGAGCTCCTGGCCCAGATGCATCCGTTCGTGGGCGTGAAACAGGAGCCACTGGAGATGCTGCGGGCGCAGCTCGAGGCGGCGCCACAATCCCCGAGTCGTGTGACCCGCCGCCGTATCGGTGCCGATCTGGACAACATCGTGCTCATGGCGTTGCGCAAAGAGCCCGAGCGGCGTTATGCCACCGTCGAGCAGTTCGCCGACGACATTCACCGCTATATGCAGCGCCGGCCGATCATAGCCCGGCGCGACACCTTCCTGTACCGCTCGTCGGTCTTTGCCAGGCGGCACAAGTTCTCGGTCGCAGCTGCAAGCGTCGTTGCGCTGTTGCTCGTGGGCGGCATCGTGGTGACATGGCATGAAGCACGGCTCGCCGAAGCACAGCGCGCGCGGGCGGAACAACGCTTCGATGAAGTCCGTAAGCTGGCCAACGCGCTCATTTTCGACATCCACGACTCTATTCGATACCTGTCGGGAGCTTCCGGGAGTCGCCGCTTGTTGGCCAAAACGGCCGCGGGATATCTGGACAGCCTGTCACGCGATGCCGCCAACGACCCTGCGTTACAGCGCGAGCTGGCCGCCGCCTACGAACGACTTGGAGATGTACAGGGCCAGCCTCGTGAGGTGAACGAGGGCGACTACATTGGGGCTACGGAGAGTTACCAGCACGCGTTGGCCTTGCGAATGGCGGCTCTGGCGGCGGAGCCCCACAACAGCGACGCCCGTCGTGACATCCTGGTCAACTACGGCAAGCTCAGTGATATCTCCTGGAACAGTGGCGATCCGGGACCTGCGCTGTTCCAGTCGCGGCAAACCATTGTCAACGGCGAGCTGCTGGTCGCCGCGGACGGGGCTAACAAAGTCTATCGGCGGCTGCTCGCTGTGAGTCTCGGCGATTACGGCTACAAACTGTTCAAGATACGTGGCGATACCCCACAGGCGCTGTCCTACATGCGCCGCTCGATCGCCAGTCTCGAGGCGTTACGAGCCGCCGATCCGAGCGGCGCGGGTGTGGAGCGCACGCTTTCGCTGGCCTACAGCAGGACCGCCGAAATGCTTACCCGTGACGAGCATCACCGCAACCTCGAAGAAGCGCTGGCGTTGGATGAGAAGGCGCAACGAGTACTGGCGCCCCCGGTCGCTAAATCGCCCGAGAATGTCGACTTGCGACACCTGCATGCGTTTACGGATCTGGACAGTGCCGATGTATTGTTGGAAATGGGTCGGCTGGATGTCGCCGACGCACACGCGCAGGCGGCCCTGACTGCTTTTCAGGCGTTGGCAGCGGCCGATCCGAAGGTTGCCGAGTATCCCTTCGACGCCGGGCTGGCATTGAGCACTCTTGCGGATATCGCTATCCGGCGCGGCGAGCCCGGTCGGGCTGTGGCGCTGCTGCACACCGCGTTGGCCGTCTCGGCGGTCCCCGACTCCGGACCGGCAAATGCCTACATGCGCTTCTCGACCGCCCACGAAAACGCGCTCTCGGGTAAGGCGCATGCAATGCTCGCAGCCGATGCGCATCGTGGCCGCGAGCAACGCGCCGAGGATTGGCAAAGCGCCCGCGAGGCCTATGGGGCGGCTTTGAAAATGTTCGAGGATCTCATGCCGTCCTGGGCCGAGGCGGCCATCGAGGCACGCCTCGCCAGCACCGGAATCCAACACTGCGAGCGCGCGCTGTTGGCTTTCAATGAGGAGCGATGAGCGCGCTGTAGCCGGTCCAGATGATCTCGATACCGATACACATCAGGATGAAGGCGGATAACCTCACCATCACCTCCAGTCCCGTGGCCCCCAGCAGGCGCGCGAAGCTTTCGGCGAACCGGTACGCGATGTAGATCGTGAATGCGATGGCGGCGACGCCCAGTAGCGCTCCGATCGCATGGAGCGCGAGCGCCGTCAGATGCAGTTGGGTGTCCGGATTGCGACTGCCGATGGTGATGGCCACCGACATGGAGCCCGGTCCCACGGTGAGCGGCATGGTGAGCGGGTAGAAACTGCCGACTTTGCGCGGCTGCCCCGGCTGCACGCCCCCCGAGCCGTGATCGGACCAGCTTTCTTGCGACAGCAGCTTCCAGCCGAGCGCGGTCACCACAAGACCGCCTGCGATACGCACCACCGGCAGCTCGATACCGAAGAACTCCAGCAGCCACGGACCCAGCACCATGGACCCCAACAGCAAGGCGAAGCCATTGATGGCCGTTTTGCGCGCCAGAACGGTGCGCTCGGCGGTGGACAGACCGGCGGTCAGACCAAGGAAGAACGGGGTGGCCTCGAAAGGATTGACGATGGGGAAGAGTCCCGCGAACGTCAGTAGAAACGCGCTCACTACGCTATTCACTGCATCGACCTCATGCACATCTTCGCAGGCACTGTATCCTACCGGGAGCTCCCCCGCGGGCTGAAAGAGGGCAGGTCGCCAATGGAAACTGCTGTCGCCATCAACCATCGAGCCATCGCGGCTACATACGACCTCATCCGCTCGCATGTGCGCCGGACTCCGATAATCGAAGTCGATGCCGCCGACTTCGCTCTCGAAACGCGCCCACTGGTCTTCAAGCTCGAGCTCCTGCAGCACACGGGCTCGTTCAAGCCACGTGGAGCCTTGGCCAGCATGCTCTCAAAGCCTGTGCCGTCGGCCGGTGTGGTGGCTGCATCGGGTGGTAATCACGGACTTGCCGTTGCCTTCGCCGCGCGCAAACTCGGTGTACACGCGACGATTTTCGTACCCAGCGTCTCCGCGGCGACCAAGCGAGAGAGAATTCGAGAAATGGGTGCGGAGCTGGTCATCGCTGGTGAGCGCTATGCCGACGCGCTTGCCGCCAGTCGGGAGTTCGCCGCCCGTTCCGGGGCGCGCGAGATTCATGCATATGATCAAACGGAGACCCTGCTGGGGCAGGGGACCGTTGCGTTGGAGATGGACGAACAGTGTTCCCAACTGCCCGTCGAGCGTGACGTGCGTGTCGCCGGCACGCCCGAGCAGAGTGCGAGTACGGCGCGTGGTGGACTGGATACGGTGCTGGTTGCTGTTGGTGGCGGCGGGCTCATCGGAGGCATGGCAGCTTGGTTCGAAGGCCGTACCAAGCTCGTCGCGGTTGAGCCGCGCACGGCACCGACGCTTTACCGTGCTCTGGAAGCGGGACGACCGGTCGACGCTGAAGCCGGCGGCATTGCTGCAGACTCCTTAGCGCCCCGCCAGATCGGCGCGCTCATGTTTCCTTTGGCGCAAAAGTATGTGGAGCGCGCGGTGCTCGTGGAGGACGAAGCTATTCGGGACGCGCAGCGCGCCCTCTGGCGCGTGTTGCGACTCGCTACTGAGCCCGGTGGAGCTGCGGCCTTTGCAGCGCTTCTGAGCGGAGTTTACCGCCCCGCCGCCGACGAGCGTGTTGGTATCGTTCTTTGTGGAAGTAATACCGACGCCGTGAGTTTCTGAGAGCTTACTGAAGGGTGCGCGCCCAGCCAGATACCAGGTCTGCGCGAGGCAGGGCCACACAATCGGTCGAAGGCGGCGTGACCGCTGGTGATATTACGGCCGCTTGGCAGCGTGTGCTTTGGCACCCTGTGTATGATCGGTGTCTTTCTGCAACCGATCCAGATGCAAACGGATGTGGGCGGCTTCGGCGGCGGTATTGGCCAATGCGATCGCCCGGCTGAAGGCGACGCGCGCTTCGTCGGGACGGCTGAGCTGACTCAGTAACGCGCCCCTCAGGCCGAAAAAGTAAAAGTAGCTGCCGAGTTTCGGCTCCAACGGCTCGATCATTGCAAGCGCCTCTGCTGCGCCGCGCAGCTTCGAGACCGCAACCGCGCGGTTGAGCGTCACCACCGGCGACGGTTGCACTGACTCCAGAACCTGGTACAGCTGGTCGATCTGCGCCCAGTCCGTGTCGGAGGCTCGCACGGCCTGCGCGTGGACGGCGGCGATCGCCGCCTGGAGTTGATATGGGCCCGGGCGGTGATGGCGCAGCGCCTTCTCCACCAGAGTGAGCCCCTCGGCGATCAGCTCGCGGCTCCACAGGGTGCGATCCTGATCCTCCAGCAGCACGATGTTGTTTTCTGCATCCAACCTCGCGGGGGTGCGGGCGTGCTGCAGAAGCAGCAGGGCGTTGAGCCCCATGATCTCCGGGTCGGCCGGGAAGAGCCGCAGCAGCAGACGGCTCAGGCGAACAGCCTCTTCACACAGCGGCACGCGCACGTGCGCGCTGCCGCCGCTGGCCGAGTAACCCTCGTTGAAAAGAAGGTAAATCATGGTCGACACCGCCGCGAGCCGCTCGGCCCGCTCCGGCGCCCCCGGCGTGTCGAATGGAACATCCGCTCCATTGATCCGCGCCTTCGCCCGCGTGATCCTTTGCTCCATTGCACTTTCGCTGACGAGGAAAGCGTGCGCGATTTCCCTGACAGTGAGTCCCGAAACAATCCGCAAGGCGACTGCAATCTGTTGTGGCGCGGGCAGATCGGGGTGGCAGCACACGAACAACAGCCGCAGGATGTCGTCACGGTAGTGCGACGCATCGAGCCGCTCGGCCAGCTCGGTCTGCGTATCTTCGGGCTCGGTCACGATCTCATCATCGGGAGGGAGCTCGGTTTGTTTGGCTCGGCGCCTGACCTCGTCCAGGGCGAAATTCCGGCCCACAAAAATGAGCCAGGCGGCTGGATCCCGCGGCGGTCCTTTGACGGGCCATGTCTTGAGGGCACGCAGGCACGCCTCCTGGAAGGCGTCCTCAGCGGCGTCCAGCACCCTGAAGTAGCGCAGCAGCGCTCCAATGACCTGGGGACGCGCGGCGGTGAGAGCGGCATCGATCCAGGCCATGTCGCTCATTTTGAGAGACCCACCGGATTGAAGATCGCCACCGGGCGGATCTCGAGCGTGCCATGGTCCTTCTCGCGCGCCAGAAGCTTTGCGGCCTCGATCGCTTCTTCCAGCGAAGCACAATCGAGCACATAAAACCCGAGGAGCTGCTCCTTGGTCTCGGCAAAAGGCCCGTCGATGACCATCGGATCCTTACCCGCGCGGACGTGGGTCGCCGTCGTGGTGGGCATCAGGCGCGCCACCGGACCGAGCTTGCCCTCTGCCTTCAGCTTCTCCTGCACGTGCATGAGCCGCACCATCATGGCGTCGTCCTCCTGCTTGGTCCTCCCCGCGGCCAAAGTCTCGGACTGGTAGCAAAGAACGGAATACAGCATATCGAACCTCCTGATGTTCCAAGGACGAACGAGTATGCCGCATCCCGACAGCCCGCCACCGATCCAGCACCGCGCCCAAACCTCGCCCTGTCGGACGCGCCTTCATGGCGTTGCCGTGCGCCGCACATCCCGGAGGTGCTCTTCGGCGAGTCGGGATCGCGCACCCGCGCGGTTCCGGCGCACGCTCTCGCGAGCACCTCCATAATGGACGCCCGGATTCGCCATACCTCGCCCCTGACCAGCGGTGACGCGCATCGAGCGGGTACGGCGGCGGAGGCGATTGAGGGCTCTATGACGCAAAAAGTGGCTGTAGTGACCGGCGCAGGATCTGGAATCGGCAAGGCGGTGGCTCTCGCACTCGCCAAGGCGGCCTATTCCGTCGTGTTGGCAGGGCGCCGCCTGCAAGCCCTCGAAGAGGTTGCGCAGGAGGCCGGCCGGGACGCACTCGCCGTCGCAACCGACGTGACCGACCCAGCTGCCGTGGCCGCGCTGTTCCAACGCGCCGTCGAACGCTTCGGGCGCGTCGACCTGCTCTTCAACAATGCCGGCACCGGAGCGCCACCGACACCTCTCGAAGAAGTGCCTTTCGCTCAATGGCGAAGCGTGCTCGACACCAACCTGACCGGCGCCTTCCTGTGCACACAAGCCGCGTTTCGCCAGATGAAGACGCAGCAGCCTCGCGGCGGCAGGATCATCAACAACGGCTCCATCTCAGCCTCAGCCCCGCGGCCCCACATGGTCGCCTACACTGCTTCAAGCACGCCATTTCCGGCTTGACCAAAACGACCTCCCTCGAGGGCCGGCAATACGACATCGCCTGCGGCCAGATCGACATCGGCAACGCCGCGACGTCCCTCGCAGCCTCATTTACCACCGGCACCCTGCAACCGGACCTTACCCTGAAGGCGGAGCCGACGTTCGACGTGCAACACGTCGCCGACGCCGTGTTGTACATGGCCGGCCTGCCTCTCGAAGCCAATGTCTTATCCATGACCGTGATGGCCACCAAGATGCCCTACACCGGCCGAGGCTGACCTCAGTCGCTCCACGCTCCGCGAGCCCCAGCCGCCTGCGCCCGGTTCGCCGCACCGTTGGCACCGTTCGCGCCGGCTACGTCTGATTCGCCGCACCGTTGGCACCGCTGGCGCCTGCTGCGTCTGGTTCGCCGCCCCGTTGGTACCGCTGGCGCCTGCTGCGTCTGGTTCGCCGCCCCGTTGGTACCGGTCGCGCCCGCTGCGCCGGTTCGCCGCACCCGTTAGCCCCGCTCGCGCCGGCCGGCGACTCGAGGTCCCGGGCCGCCACCTCGTCTTTCGCTTAAACTAGCGCCCCCTCTCGCCGACGAGTTAACGGCGCGCACGCGCCCCTGGAGCCTAGGATGTGTCCGAGCGTGCGCGCTGTGGCGCAAACCGCAATCGCTGTTATGACCGTTGTGCTGACCGGCGTCTCTATAGGCGCGCCGGCCTCGACCGCCCCTGCGCTCGCCGACACGGCCGCGCCGAAAACGCCGGCGCCCACCCAATCCAACGCCCAGCCACCCGTTCCCGCAGCTGCAAAGGCGACCTCACCACGCAATATCATCATCTTCATCGCTGACGGTTTGCGCCACGGCTCCGTAAACCCCGTCGACGCCCCGACGCTTGCCGCACTTCGCGAACGCGGCGTCCACTTTGTGAACAGCCACTCGCTGTTTCCCACCCTGACGACCCCCAACGCCTCCGCCATCGCGACCGGCCACTACCTCGGCGACACCGGAGACTTCAGCAACACCGAATATGTTGGTTACCCGACCTTCAACCATGGCGACTTCGGCAAGTCCGCAGGCACACCGACACCCTTCCTTGAGAACGACCTCGTCCTTGCGGACGTCGACGACCATGCGCCGCACGGGAATTTCCTGAACGAGGAGTCCCTGCTCGCCCTAGCGCGCCAGCACGGTTACAACACCGCTGCGATCGGCAAGCTCGGTCCCGCGGCCATCCAGGATGTGGGACAACTCGCCCCGACCGAACGCCACTTTCCGACGCCACAAACCGTCATCCTCGACGACAGCACCGGTACGGAGGCGGGGGTCCCGCTGTCGCCAGAGGCTGCGCGCGCGCTCACGGCTGCCGGTCTCGGCACCAAACCCACTGCACGCAATCAACCTGCCGGAACCGCCTTCACTCCGGGCACGCTTGCAGCAAATGTAGCCCAACAGAAGTGGTTCGTTGACGCCGCCACCAAGGCCATCCTGCCAGCCTTCGGCCACAGCGGCCGACCGTTCGCGCTGGTCTTCTGGTCGCGCGACCCCGATGGCACCCAACATAACCAGGGCGACAGCCTCAACAAACTGGAACCCGGAATCAACGGCCCCACCTCCACCGCCGCCGTTGCCAACGCCGATTCAAACCTGAAGCAACTGCTGGACTACATCGAATCCGTTCCAGCCCTCTCCACCTCAACCGACGTGTTCGTCACATCCGATCATGGTTTCGCAACCATCAGCAGGCACGAGATCGACGCGGCAGGCCACGGCAGCAAGAGCTATGCGGCGACACTGACCTACCTCGGAGCAGATGGCAAACCGGAAGCGCCGGCAGGTTGGCTGCCACCCGGCTTCCTTGCCATCGACCTCGCGCACCACCTCCGCCTGCCGCTGTTCGACCCCGAGATTCAGGTCACGCTGAATGGTGTGCGGCAGTATGTGCCTGTGGATCCCACCAAACCGCCTTCACCGATGTCGCGCCAACGGCCCGCCGTCGGCGATGGCCTGCTCGGCGGCACAGGAGCCGTAAAAGACCTCATCGACGCGAAGGTCATTGTCGCCGCCGGCGGCGGCACGGATCTCATCTATATCGCGGGCCAGGATCGCGCCACCGCCCGCAAAATCGTCGACTTCCTGACTCGTCAGGACTACACCGGCGCGCTCTTCGTCGACCCGCGCTTCGGCAGCATTCCGGGTGCGCTGCCGCTGACGGCGGTGGGCCTGGTTGGCTCCGCACGCATGCCGCGTCCCTCGATCGTGGTGAGCTTCAAAAGCTTCCAACTGAAACCAGATGAGCTGCTGTCCACCATCCAGATCTCCGATACGCCGCTGCAAGAAGGGCAGGGCATGCACGGCGGCTTCGGCCGCGCCAACACCTTCAACAACATGGCCGCGATCGGCCCCGACTTCAAACAGGGCTTCGTCGACCCGCTACCGGTCAGCAATGCAGACATCGCCCCGACGTTGGCTCACCTGATGGGCCTGCAGCTGCCCAGCATCGGCACACTGCGCGGCCGCGTGTTGGAGGAGTCGCTGAAGGGTGGCCCCGATTCCGCTGCAGTCCGACACGACTCTTCTGTCTCCGCTCGTGCCCCATCCGGTTTGGCAACCATCCTGCTCTACCAGGAATTTCAAGGCCGCCGCTATTTCGACACGGCCTGCTTGACAAACCCCAAAGACGCCCCCCGCCCGCGCGAACAAACCTGCGAATGAGGACGTTATGAGGAAGCGCAATACGGTAAAGACTGAGCTGATCATGCGCCAACGCCAATTGTGACTTGCAGTGGAGGTCTGGCGCGGCACGCGTCCTGCTTCCCTATTTCTCCCCCAATGCCAGTCGCGGCTCAGGCCGCGAGGAGACAGAGGTATGGCCACTTTGAATGGCATGAAGATCGCGATCCTGGTCGCAGAAGGCTTCGAGCAAGTGGAGCTGACTGAGCCGAAGAAGGCCCTCGATGACGCAGGCGCCCACACACGCATCGTTTCCCCCGCCAAAGGTGAAGTGCAGGGTTGGAAGCACTTCGACAAGGCCGACAAGTTCAAGGTCGATGTGCCACTCGAGCAGGCGGCCGTCGCCGACTTCGACGCCTTGCTCCTCCCTGGTGGAGTCGCCAACCCCGACCAGCTGCGGGTGCTGCCCAAGGCGGTTCAATTCGTGCGTGAATTCTTCAACGCCGGCAAGCCGGTGGCAGCAATCTGCCACGGCCCCTGGACTCTGATCGAGGCGGGCGCCGTCAAAGGACGCACCATTACGGCGTGGCCCTCGCTGAAGACCGACCTCAACAACGCCGGCGGCAAGTATGTGGATCAGGAAGTCGTGGTGGACAACGGCTTGGTCACCAGCCGCAAGCCCGCCGACATCCCGGCTTTCAACCGCAAAATGTTGGAAGAATTCGAAGCCGGCCGCCATCCACAGCAAGCGACCTCGCAGTCGCGACAACAACCCGGTCGCCCCGCAAGCCACTCCACTCATTGATCGATCGAACCACGACGAGCGGCCGCTCGCCATTGACCCTCCAGCGCTCCGACTGATGGCCTTCGCGCCACAGTCGGACAGCATCGCACGGACCGAACCGGCAAGCGCCGCCGTCCTCGCAATCAGCCCGACCCGCATTTCTCAACAAACACGCAACCTGTTGCTCTGGCCAAAGCTCTGACGAGCTGGAAAATACGCTGAGCAAAGCCCCTTCCAACCCATGAATCCCGCCGCAGCCCTTCGAGACTGCGGCCCCATGACCGTGGAGGAATTGCGAAAAGCCCCACGAGTCCCCAGGGTAAAAACCTTGCGGCGCGCCTTGGGGTTCACCCAGCAGCAGTTCGCGGCCCGTTACCAAATTCCAATCGGCACCTTGCGTGATTGGGAACAGGGAAGGGCAGAGCCCGATCAACCCGCCCGAGCCTACCTCAAAGTCATTGCGAGCGATCCCGAACGCGTTCACCTCATGTTGCAAACGTCGCCAGGATAAAACCTCGCGTCACAGCATGCGTTAACACCATCGCCACCATCGCCACCATCGCCACGCTACGCAGCCGTCTGGACGAGACCCCCCGATTAAAGCCGTAGCGCTGCCACAATCGCACCCACGCTGAAGGGCGCAACGCGCATTTCTGCAGAAAGACAGAGCCTGTCCGACTCCGATCCGACCTGTTTGTCTGGTCAAATAGGACACCCAATCCCGACAGCCCAACGATCGGATCACCCGCTCGAGCGGGCAGGCTGAGCTCGCGACAGGCGCCATGGCCGACCTGGCTGCGATCTCGAGTAGCACGAGCTTGCTAAATGGTGTCAAAGATGGTACCAATGACGCTATACCAGATCCGAGAGTATCTGACGGCCGACGGCGTCAGCCCGTTCTCGATCTGGCGGCAAACGGTCGATATCCAGGCGCGGGCCCGCATCGACCGGGTTCTGGAACGCTTCGGTGACGGCAATCTCGGCGATCACAAGGGTGTGGGCGACGGCGTCATGGAGACCCGTATCAACATGGGCCCGGGCTATCGGATCTACTACGGCCGTGACGGCACGACCATTATTATCTTACTCGCCGGTGGCACCAAGACAGGCCAGAACCGCGACATTCTTAACGCAAAGGATCGTTGGAAGGACTACAAGGAACGAAAGAGACGAGGAGGCTGACCCCATGCCACTGACTCGAGACTTTAAACAAACCATCATGGCCGATCTACGCGGCGATCGGTCATATCGCCTCGCCTATCTCGCAGAGGCCATCGAAAGCCTGCATAGCGGCGAGTTCTCCGTAGGCAAACGGATGCTGCGGAATTACATCAATGCCACGCTCGGCTTTGCAGCGTTGAGTGATGCCGTCGGCTCACCACCCAAGAGCCTCATGCGGATGCTCAGCGAAGACAGCAACCCCCACGCGGACAAACTCTTCGCGATCCTCAGCCACCTCCAACAGATCGATCGCGTCCAAGTCAAGATCGTACCGGCGAAGCCGACGCGTGCTGGCTAACAGTCGCACCCGCGTCAATCACCCCTGTAACTCACTCCCAATCGACGGTACCTGCATCGTCGATTCCTCCCCCTCCCGCCCACGCAGCGCCGTCACGGAGCCGCCGGACCCGGTGCCGCGCGAAAGTGCCCCACCGCGCCCATGCGGCCCATTGAAATTCAACTCCGGCCCAATCGGAATGATCCCGCCGGGGTTCAGCAGATTGCGATGACTCCCGTAGTAGTGCGCCTTGTACTCGTCGATGGCAACCGTCCCGGCGACTCCAGGGACCTGATAGAGCTCGCGCGTGTACCCCCAAAGCCCCGGATAATCCACCAGACGACGCAAGTTGCACTTGAAGTGACCGTAGTACACGGCATCGAAGCGCGCCAGCGTCGGAAACAGCCGCCAGTCCGCCTCGGTAATCAGCTCGCCGAGCAGATAGCGTTGACGCTGCAGCCGCTCTTCGGCCCAATCGAGCCCATCGAACACCTGCCTGGCGGCGGTCATGTAGGCGGCCTGCGTCGTGGCGAAGCCCGCCCGGTAGACGCCATTGTTGATCAGATCGTAGATCCGGGAGTTGACTTCGTCGATCTCCCCGGCGAGTGCTTCGGGATAGTAGTTCGTCCACTCATGAGTGATTTCATCGAACTCCGAATTCAACATCCGGATGATGTCGGAGGACTCGTTGTTGACAATAGTATTGGTCTGCTTGTCCCACAACACCGGCACGGTGGGGTGGCCGGTGAACAGCGGGTCCGCCTGCTGGTAGAGCTCGTAGATGTAGCTCGAGCCGGTGAGCGGATCGGGTAGGGGAAATGCCCACCCTCGCTCCAACAGGGCCGGCGCGACGAAGCTGATGGAAATGAGGTTCTCCAGGCGCTTGAGCACGCGGTAGATCATCGTCCGGTGGCACCATGGGCAGGCCCGCGCCACGTAGAGGTGATACCGCCCTGCGGTCGCCTTGAAACCCGAGCTGCCATCCACCGTGATCTGCTGGCGGAACGTACTCGTCTGGCGCACGAACTCGCCCGTCCCCGCCTGGGTGGGGGGTACGCTGTGCCATTCCCCGTCGATCAACATTCCCATTGCGTCCCGTCCCTTGTGAGCAGGAAAACGTAGTCGGCAGTGCCGAGGGTAGCCTGCCCGGGTTTTCATAACCACTCATTTGTCGCGTTGCGGCATTGCGTTGGATCCCATCGCGCTGCGGCGAATCGAGCTGGACGAGAAGCCAGTCACGCACGTTCGGAAATAGCCTCCTTAGCATCAATCGGCCGATATAACGCTTAAGCACAGGCAGTCAGGGTAAACCGGGTGCGATGCTGGAATGCAACAGTCCGGACAGGGGCGCGCGTAAGCGCGTTACTTGTTCTGCTGCTCGCCCTGGTGGCCGGTGCGGGCCGACAGGCCGTTGCCGCCGCGCCCATGCGTTTCGAGCGCCTTGGCCTGGACGATGGCCTCTCCCAACAGACCGTGAAGACCGTCGCACAAGACCCGGCGGGCTTCATGTGGTTCGGCACCGAAGACGGCCTCGACCGCTTCGACGGCTATGCCTTCCAACATCTGCGCCAGTCTGCCGTGCGCAGCAACCTGCCGGACGAATTCGTCACCGATGTGCGGTTCGACGTCGCCGGACGCCTCTGGGTGGCCACTGATGGCGGCTCCGTTGTATGGCGTGACTCGCCCGGCCGGGAGTTTCATTCCGTGCTTGCGCAGGTGCCCCAGTCGCGTACGCCCGGACTCGAGCATGTGCGCGCGATCTGCTTCGACGGTGCCGGCCGGCTCTGGATTGCCACCCGCGACGGCGGTCTGGCGAGGTTCGACCCCAACGACGGACAGCTGGCTCGTTTGCGCCACCAGGCCAAGGATCCGGCCAGCCTCAGTGACGACTCGGTCTTCACCCTCCTGGTGGACGCCCGCGGGAGTATCTGGGTAGGGACCCAATCGGGCCTCGACCAGCTTGATCCAGCGACGGGCCGCTTCCGCCATGTTACGTTGGGCCGCAGTCGCGTCGCGCCCCCACGTGTATTGGCGCTCGCGCAGGATCGTGGCGACACACTCTGGGTCGGAACCGACTCCGGGTTGTGGCAGCTGAGCCAGACAACCGGCCGGCAGCGGCTGTTTCACCACGACGCGGCCGATCCACGCAGTCTGCCGTCCGCGCAAATCAACGCACTGTATGTCGATGCCGAGGGCCGCCTGTGGGTGGGCACGCCTGACGGCCTGGCTTTATTCGATCGCAATGCCGGGACCTTCGACAACTATCGCAACGACCCGGCGGACGCCACCACTCTCCCCGACAACCATATCCTGACTTTGCGTGCCGATCGCACTGGTCTGCTGTGGATCGGGACGAGATTCGGCGGTGTCGCGCGTTGGAACCCGCGCAGCTGGTCCTTCGGACAACATACGGCCGGGGCGGAGGAGGGTCTGCCGAGCCGCAATGTCATGGCCTTCACCGAAGATGCAAGTCAACGCGTGTGGATCGCAACCTTCGGCGGCGGCATCTCCATCATCGATCCCAAAGCAGACTCCCGCACTTCACGGCCCATCACGCTCCACAAGGGGCTGCGGCAATTGAGCGACGACCGCGTGATGGCCCTGCTGACCGACCGGGAGGGTATTGTCTGGGCCGGCACCATGGAAGGCGGCCTCGATCGCATCGATCCGCGCACCCTGCGGGTGACCGCATACAACTACAACCCGAACGATGCCGGCAGCCTGAGCGCGAGCGGCGTCATGTCTTTGTTGGAAGACTCCACCGGCCGGCTCTGGGCCGGGACCTTTGGCGGTGGCCTGTCGCGACTGGATCGCGCCAGCGGCCGCTTCCACCGTTACCTCCCCGATCCGCGCAACGCCCAAAGCACTCTCTCCGCGAGTCGCGTTACGGCGCTCGCGGAAGATCGCACCGGCCGGATCTGGGTGGGTACCGATGGCGGCGGGTTGAACGTTCTCGACCCCGCTACCGGCCGCTTCTTTCATTTGCAACACGATGCCCGCGATCCGCACTCCTTGAGCGCGGTCACCGTCTACTCGCTCTATGTCGATCCCAAGGGCACGGTGTGGGTAGGCACCCGCAGTGGCTTGGACCGCGTGGTGGGCAGCGCGCTCGCACCCGAAGCGATCCGTTTCGATACCTTCAACGAGCGCGACGGTTTCCCCAACGACACCGTCTACGCAATCCACCCTGACCAGACGGGTCGGCTCTGGCTCAGCACCAACTACGGGCTGGCGAGATTCAATCCTTTGACGCGGGAAGTACGCACCTTCCACCGCGGTCACGGCCTGCAGGAGGAGGAATTCAACTTTGGCGCGCACTACGCGAGCCCTGGCGGTACGTTGTATTTCGGCGGCGCTAAAGGCTACAACGCCTTCGACCCTGCGGCCGTGAAATTCGATACCGTACCGCCGCCCGTGGCACTGACCGCGGTGTCGGAGTTGAGCAAGCCCCTGCCGCTCACGACCGGGTTTGTAATGCCACGACTCCATTACCGCGACGTGGTCAGCTTCGAGTTTGCCGCGCTCGACTTCGCAGCGCCGCGTGCCAATTCGTTCGTGTACGAGCTTGAAGGCTTCGACCGGGGTTGGCAGCGCGCCGGCACGCGCCGCACCTTCACTTATACCAACCTGCCGGACGGGCACTATGTCTTGCGGGTAAGTGCCGCGAACCCTGACGGAGTATGGAGTCAGAAGGCATTCGCACTGCCTTTTGATGTCGATCCGCCTTTCTGGCTATCGCGTTGGGCGTACCTGGGTTACACCTTGTTGCTTCTTGGGATACTTGCCGCGGCATGGACCGGCCACCGCCGATCGTTGAGCCGCGAGGCTCGCTACAGTCAGCGGCTGAAGGAAGAGGTGCGTGCCCGCACCCGGGAGCTGGCACAGCGCAACTCCGAGCTTGAGCGGGTCAATATCCGGCTGGAGCAGGCGAGCCTCACCGACCCGCTCACCGGCCTGGGAAACCGCCGCTCTCTGATGAAGGAAATGCCGGGCCTGTTGGAGCAACTGCAAGCCAGTCAATTCACCGACAAACCGCAGCGGCTGAGCTTGATGCTCGTCGACCTCGACCGGTTGAAGCCGATCAATGACCAACATGGGCACGAAGCGGGCGACGTGGCGTTGGAAGGGATCGCCGGAATGTTACGCAGCTGCCTGCGCCAGACAGACCGGGCGGTGCGCTGGGGTGGCGACGAGTTTGTCATCGTGCGCGTTCATTCTGACATCGACGACGCGGCGAAGCTCGCCGAGGAGATCCGTGTCAAGACCTCGGAGCTGCGTTTTCCGGTGTCCGAGTCGGCCTTCGCCTTCACGACCTGCTCGATCGGCTTTGCCTGCTACCCGTTTGTAGTGGAGGCACCGCTAACCGGGACCTGGGAGGACGTGCTCAACCTGGCGGACCTGGCGTTATATCGGGCAAAAGTGCGCCGCGACGCATGGCTCGGCTGGTGTGGTTTGCCGCGTGCGGCTCGGCAGACCGAGCTTTTCAGGCTCATGTCTACCGACCCTCACACGGCATACCGGTCTGGATACATCGATGTGCGCGCCTCCCGTCGTGGCAACGAGAACACACAAAGCATTGAGATCCCAACGCGACGCGCGCGTACGCTTTAGACGCACGCGCCTCGGGCGCGCTTTCGATCAGCCTTCCTGCGAACGCGAGCCGCCGTTCAAGCGCGCCAACACGCGACTCACGATGTGATCGCTGCGAACGTTGCTGAGCTCAAACAACTCGCCGCGCTCGGACTGGGAGTGTTGTGACCAGTCGATCCGCAGCCGGCGTTGTGCCCGATAGAGGCGCGTCCGCACCGTCGTCTCGTTGATACCCAGGCAGGCAGCGGTCTCGATCCCACTGATTCCCTCGATAGCACGTAAGACAAATACTGTGCGGAATACTTCAGGGAGCCCGTCCACCGCCTGTTCGAGAAACTGGCGCGAGGAGACCTCGCGCTGGCTATCGGCCGCAGCCGTGCCACCCTCGTTAGTCCCGGCTTCTACAACTGCGGTGACGACCGGGGCAGGCCGTACCGTGCGGCGCAGGGCCAGGGCTTGGTTAAATGCAAGCCGGGCCAACCAGGCACCGAATTTTCCCGTGGGCTCATAACGCTCAATATCGCTAAAAGCGAGTAGGTAGGCTTCCTGAACCACGGTCTCGGCGATATCCGCATCCGGGACGATGCTCCGCGCGATTCGAAAGAGTCGCTGGTTATAGCGGCGCATGAGTGTCTCGAAAGCGCGGATTTCCTTGCCACGCGCGCGCTCGACCAGCAGCAGATCCGG